>Ga0099823_1004319_pt1 | contig 13848 bp, 10 predicted proteins | sample CowpearedBW_FD_76831 | JGI IMG/M metagenome (GOLD analysis project Ga0099823, IMG submission 76831) | Root nodule microbial communities of legume samples collected from California, USA - Cow pea red BW | ecosystem: Host-associated > Plants > Roots > Nodule | place: USA: California | collected...
TAGTATATATTTTTAACTTATCAATTTTACGTATATTTTTTTGTAAATTTTATATTTTTCGTTTGACTATTTTTTTTTAAAAATTAACTATTCTTTCAAACTAAAATATTTATCTATAATAAAAACTTTATTTACAATCAAATTAAAAATCATCTATAATAAATTTGCAAAATTTATTTAAATTACTAAAGAATTAGGGTTTACAAATTCCATAATTTTTAAAAAATTATTAATTTACCATATCACGTAATAGTATATATTTTTAGCTTATCAATTTTACGTATATTCTTTTGTAAATTTTATATTTTTCGTTTGACTATTTTTTTTTTAAAATTAACTATTCTTTCAAACTAAAATATTTATCTATAATAAAAAACGTTATTTACAATAAAATTAAAAATCATCTACAATAAATTTGCTAAAATATTGAGATGTTACAAATTCCATGATTTTTAAAATTTATTAATTTACCATATCACGTAATAGTATATATTTTTAACTTATCAATTTTTCTTATATTTTTTTTGTAAATTTTATATTTTTCGTTTGACTATTTTTTTTAAATTAACTATTATTTCAAACAAAAATATTTATCTATAATAAAAAACGTTATTTACAATAAAATTAAAAATCATCTACAATAAATTTGCAAAATTTATTTAAATTTAATTTTATAATAATAATAATAATATAATTATTTGCATTATCATAGAAGAAATACACATTTTCACTAATCTTTATAAATTTAATAATATCTTATTTTAACAATCTACTTTTTGTTTTCATCACAAAAGGTGAACGCATACTAGCGTACTTATCACGAGCAGTAACCAAAAGACTCTTAAATACTAACAAATTTGGTTTGAAGAGACGAAGTTTAGTATCATCAATCCAATCTAGAACAAATTTGGTGTTTTAGAAAGTGTTCTGAGAGATAATTGAGATGATGTTTTTCCTGTCTCTTTTTTTTTTTGTTCTTGGAATTCACCCCGCAGCCTCTTTTGACTGTGACCCCCACAACCTAGTAATTAGTGCCGAAAACGGGGCTATTATCGTAAACCCTCCTTAACGCCGCGTTTGGCAATCAGCATATCGAACGGCGACTAGCCCCAAATATTCAAATACATCGCAAACACTGCCTCTAGAATCTAGGGTTTTCTTTCCCTCTTTCATTCTCCACTCCTAATTTGCGAACCTCGACGGATTCAGCCAATGCAGCTTCTTCACTCCGACGAACCCGCGTCTGAGCGGCGCGAGTCGCCGGAGAAGCCCGAGGGTTCTTGCACTTTCTCCGATTCTCTGGACTCCGAAACCGACGACAGCGCGGCTGTCGACGTCACCGGGAAGAGCGTGGAGTTTCCGGAGGCGGAGAACGCCGAGGACTCCGCGGAGAGCCTTTACGTGTACAAGAACATCTACAGTCTTATTCCGAAGTCGGTTTCGCGCCTAGCGCGATTGCGAACGCTTAAGTTCTTCGGAAATGAGATTAACCTGTTCGCGCCCGAGGTTGGGAACTTGACGGCGTTGGAGTGCCTGCAGATGAAGATTTCCTCCCCGGGGATCGGAGGCTTGCCGTTGCACTCGCTCCATGGTTTGAAGGAACTCGAACTCTCCAAAGGACCTCCCAGAACGTCTGCTTTTCCGATTTTGACAGAGATTTCTGGTCTCCAGTGTTTGACCAAGCTTTCCATTTGTCATTTCTCCATAAGGTTAGCGTTCTTTCCTCTGTCATTTAATTTGTCTGAATTATATTTTTTAACACAATTGTTGTTTAAGATTACAAATAATGTGGCTTGTGGGTCATTAAGATTATGAGTATGTGTGTGTTTTGAAACTACTATAGATACCTTCCTGCGGAAATTGGATGCCTGAAAAAACTGGAGTATCTTGATCTTTCTTTTAATAAAATGAAGACGTTGCCAGTGGAGATTAGTTACTTGAGTGGCTTGATATCCATGAAAGTTGCGAATAATAAGTTGATGGAACTGCCGTCAGCTATTTCTTCTCTGTCAAGACTGGAGAGTTTGGACCTGTCAAATAATAAGTTGACTTCGTTAGGGTCCCTTGAACTTGCCTCCATGCATAGTCTTAAGAAGTTAAATCTTCAGGTACCTAGTTATGATTTGTTGCCATTTTTCTTTCCAGCCTGTGTTATTCTTGGATGTGAATTTCGCTGGTTCTTTTAACTTGCTGAAGTTAAATTTGTTTACCCCCTAAACACTCACACTATAAAATTATATTCTACTATGTTGATGCGTTGCTTGGATTTTTTGGCTGTTTATGATAGTTGTTTTAAGTTGCTGGTAGTCCACAAGTCTACACTTTTATTTTGGACTTTTGGTTTGTTAGATCAGCTTTGTGGTCTAAAATATTTGTCTATCTGAAAAATATTACCATCAGTGCGTCCCCTTTATGGCTGATTGTGTGTCCCAGTGTCTGATATACAATTTTTTCCTGTTTCCTTTGCTTGAAAGTGTTTAATATGCATTTAATTTGGTGGCATCTGACAGTGTTTTACATGGAGGGACCGCATTGAAGGTGCCTTTGTGCATCCAAGGTATTAATTTTGTAGCTGTAGCTTGCATATGAAACAAACAACAATGAATCTGGGTGTTAATGGGAGTTCAGATTTTTTATCTAGGTTCTTTAATACTTCTGTGTGTCATTAAGTTCTAACTGTATAATTTAGTATTGGATTTTAAAAAAAACAATTCACATGCTTAACCTGTTTTTATGTGTATTTATTGTTCAAGTACAACAAGCTGCTCGGGACTTTTCAAATTCCTTCATGGATATGTTGTAATATGGAGGGAAATGATGAAGCTAGAAGCAAAGATGATTGTGGCAGCTCTTCTGTTGAAATGGATCTCAATGAAAGCAACTTTCAGGAAAACGACGAAACCCTTTCTGACGGTGAGACCTATAATGAATACCCATCTTTGGTTTTCTTGGTCACATTTACTGTATATTTGGTTGGAACTAAACATTAAAGAAGGGAAGAGCACGGAAGAGAGGTTACAGTTTCCAAAAAAATTCCTTAGTTTTGAAGAGAAGAATGTTGGAGAAATCTGTAAAAAACATGTGGGGCCCATGCAAAAAACATTTCCATGCCCAAGAGCTCTAGATGGGTTATTTTTTAATCAAGTATATAAAACAATGTAATCAACTATATTTTTATTATGACAAAATTTACTGTATAAATGTCTAAATAAAATTAGTATATACTTATATGCATAATCAATCATTTTAACCCATGATCGATAATATATGCACATACATATGTAACTGATCATCCACAATCTTATATAATCGGTCATGTAATAACATAATCAATTTTATATATAATCAAACATTGAATATATAAATCTTTATATTTATACAATAAGTTATTATTAATTTTTATTTCTTTTTTATCTCTACTCTATTTCTCTTCTACCAATTACATTTATTTTCATTCCATTTCTCTTACTTTTTTTTCTCACTCATGTACTTCCCCTCCATTTTCTCCCTTCCAAACCTAGCATCAGTGTTTGCGGTGTGAATGATTGTGTTTATGTATTAAGAGCCAAGTACTCTTCTATGATTTCTTTTGCAGGTCCTCAGCATATCTCATCAAGCATGCTAACAAGCTCCTCATCTAGTAGTAGATGTTTTGTATCCCGGAAGTCAGGTAAGCGGTGGAAAAGACGGTATTATTTACAGCAGAAGGCTCGTCAAGAGCGATTGAACAATAGTAGGAAGTGGAAAGCTGTTGATCATGACCAGTTATTGAGCAAGAAGATTCACAGAATTTCTGAACTAGTAAATCATGATAGTCTTGATTCTGAAACTCGTGCAGAAATTGTATCAGAGAATGGGAACCTGAATGATGATAAAAGAATATTTTCTGAACAAGCAATAAATGACAATGAAGTTGGTAATGTTAACAATGATGAAGTAATTATTGAGAAGCGCTTTTCTGAGGAAGATTGCTGCACTGCCGAAAGCGAAGATGAAAAGGATGCATGCTTGTGCTCCGTAGAGAACAAGCAAAGTGAACAGGATGAAGCATCTTGTTTAGAACTTTTAGAATGTGTTTCTAAATCAAAGAGACATTTAGACCGAGATCTTGATAATCCTAAACCGTGCAAGTCTAGAAAATCTATTAGTTCTTGTTCATCATTGTCTTGCAAGTACAGCAAGATCTCATTTTGTGGCATTGAAGATCATCTATCAGATGGATTTTATGATGCAGGACGAGATCGGCCATTTTTGCCTCTAGAGAGATATGAGCAAAATCAGTGTCTTGCTTCTCGTGAAGTCATCCTTTTAGACAGGTGTTTTTACTACTATTATTGTTATTAGTAGTAGTAGCAGAGTAATAGTAATGGTTGTATATTATACACTAGTTTTATTCCTAATGTGATTGGATTGTTTGTTATCTTTCAGAAAAAGAGATGAAGAGTTGGATGCTGTTTTGCTAGCTGCACAGGCATTGGTCCAGAATTTGAAGCAGTTAAATGGTTTTAACAGACATGGGAACCAGGATGTAGTTGATAACTTGCAGACAGCGTCACTGCTTGCACTCTTTGTATCAGATCATTTTGGTGGCAGTGATAGAGGTGCTATCATAGAACGGACACGGAAATCTGTGTCCGGTTCAAACTATAATAAACCTTTTTTTTGTACATGCTCGGTTGGAAGCAGCACCAATATAAGGGCTTCCACCGAACCAGTTGTAAACACCATAGAAGATTTTACTCTTTCTAAGATATCAGAGAAATCTCTGGACTCTATTAAAAAAAGGCGAAATTCAATTATAGTTCCAATTGGCTCTTTGCAGTATGGTGTATGCAGACACAGAGCTCTGCTTTTCAAGGTGATTGTTGATACTATAACTGTATTATAGAATTGTGCACTCATTTTGTATTGTAGTTTTTTCAGTTTGTGCCTTATTTTTGATGTTCTAGTGCTTGATGATTTGTTTTACAGTATTTATGTGATCACATGGAGCCACCAATTCCTTGTGAGCTTGTCAGGGGTTACCTAGATTTTTCACCACATGCCTGGAATATTGTTCTGATTAAGAGGGGTGCCAAGTGGGTTCGGATGCTGATTGATGCTTGTCGACCTCTTGATATAAGAGAAGAGGAAGATACCGAATACTTTTGCAGGTATGTACCTCCTCTGAGTCAAAAGTGGATGTGGAACATTCTTCTCTCACTTGCGTTGGCTAGGCTACTTTAAGATTAATTTTGTGTGCTAGTTAATTTTATTATTGATTTCATGTTGAAATATAGCTTTTGATATCAGTTTTATTTCTGTTATAAGTTTTGTCATGTTAAATAATCACCAATCATTTGACATTTTTTAAATTAGATCTTGTATCATATTGTACCGTGTAAAGAATTTTGCTTATGGTTTGAAATTAGTAAACTAAAACAACCAGTAAGCTGGCTCCAATTTTAGTCCAAATATTTATGTAATATCTTTATGGCAACTAACCTTGTGCAAATTAAAGAATATGAATGAATATCATAGTTTTCTCCAAACTAAGCCTTAGGGAATAGGTAATGTGTCCAAACATACTTTATGGAACTCTATCCTGTATGAAACTAAATGAATATTGGTGACTTTGTTTGAATATCATAGGTGATCAGCATTACATTTGCGATGATGAATACAATTTAGACCCAAGTGTGCATTCTTCTGGTTAATTAAAATTTCTTTAGAATTTGTTCATCATCTGAGAACTTTATTTAAATTTGACTTCTGTGAATTATAAGGGATTATGGGGAGTCTGATGATTTGAATTCCAGGTATATACCTCTTAATCGAACCACGATCCCTCTTTCTTCTAGAGGAATTCCAGGTTCTGATTATTCTTTTCCATCACTTACTGCATGTGATGAGCTTGAGACAAAAGCTTCAACTACTTTAATCAAATGCAAAATTGGATCAGTTGAGGCTGCAGCAAAGGTTTGTAGTTGAACATAATGGCCATGACTTGTTCTACTTGTTAGTTTATATTCTTGTTGCAGTTATTTGGATATAATATAAATATAATATGGTTGCTTCATACACATCTTGTGTGGCATTGTAGGTGCGTACTTTGGCAGATCAAGGGAGTTCGGCTGACAAAATTAAAAACTTTGAGTATAATTGTCTGGGAGAAATAAGAATTCTTGGTGCTTTAAAACACCCTTGCATAGTGGAAATGTATGGACACCAAATGTCATGTCAATGGTCTGTCTCAGCTGAGGGTAATCCTGAACACCGTGTGTTCAGATCTGCCATTTTTATGGAGTATGTGAAAGGGGGCTCTTTAAAAGTAAGATTTTCTATCATTTCTTTGTTATCATTGACACTTATTTGTTTTCTTTATTAAATTAAATTCACACTTATTTTTATGCAGAACTATCTGGAGAGGCTGTCAGAAACTGGAAAAACGTATGTTCCTGTGGAGTTGGCTTTGCATGTTGCCAAAGATGTCTCATGTGCTTTGTCAGAGCTGCACTCAAGGCACATAATTCATCGTGACATTAAAAGTGAAAATATTCTGCTTGATTTGGATAGGAAGAGAGACAATGGAGCGCCAACTGTAAAGCTCTGTGATTTTGATAGTGCAGTGCCACTAAGATCAACTTTACACGCATGTTGTATTGCTCATGTTGGAACACCTCCTCCCTGTGTATGTGTTGGAACACCTAGGTGGATGGCTCCAGAGGTTATGCGGACTATGTACAAAAAAAAATCTTATGGATTGGTGAGATCCTCCTACTGGTCAGCCATTTATTGAGTTTTTGAAGTATATGAACAGTATAAATTTTTTTATAACTGGCCATTTTCAGAAGTTTAACTATAGGTCCAGCTCCTTTGATTTTGAACCTCTCTGATTTTGGAAAAGGATATTCTGTTTATGTCAATGTGCTATCAATAAAATAATAGGAGGTAGTTCTCTATGATGCCAAATTCCCATCCCCTCTCTTCTTAAAGTTTTAGTAGGAAACTTCAAAGAGTCCCACCTAACAAACACTCCCTTGATTTTAAATTTGACTAGTTGTTTACTGTAATTTAGGTAAACTAGTATTCATATTAAAGTACATTGCAGAAGTTGGGTTATTTTAGTTGCTCTCTTACTATATGATGTTAAAAGAGACTATCAGATCAGAGACTAGATTAGTTGTTCAACAAGGATTTCGTCTTCATGTACAAGCATTATATTATTGACTGCATTATTGAAAGATACCTCAAAGAAAATCATGAATGTCTAACAATATTCTTGGCATAGATAACCACTTAAACAAACTGATGTTGATATTACATAATAAGAAAAGCTGTCTTCTGTTTTATTAGTTTCCTAAATTAGAGTGACAAGCTCCTAGGTACTATCTATGCAAGATCTTGCATTTCATTGTCATCCTGGATGATCAAGTGCCTTATAGATAGTTTTAGGAACAATAGTAATGGGCAAAGAGAAAATATAATAAGAGTATAATGAGGATAGATGATGATAACTCAAAATTATAAATTTATGGATAGTCTTAGGAACAATAGTAGTTGAGCAAAAAAAAAAAAAGGTAATGGAGGCGGAGGAGGATGAGTCAAAATTATGAATTCATGGATTGTTTTAGGAACAATAGTGGTGGACAGAGAAAACAAGAAAAGAGTATAATAGAGGCCTTAGAAATGTAAGTCTTAGAAATGGTCTCTAAGTGTAACTCAACCTTACAAAGATTAGATTTTTAATAAAGCTTGCTTAGCGTGCTCTAAACCAATACCTACTTAGCGATTTTGTCAACACGTCTGCAAGTTGATTATTGAATATGACAAACTCAGTATTGAGTTTCTTGGATAATAACTTTTCTAGAATGAATTGATAGTTGATCTTTGTGTTTGGTCCTCTCATAGAATGCATGATTACAAGCATTGTGAGGAGTTGCTTAATTATCACAATTCATCTTCATTGTTGAATCTCACAAAAATCTAATTCTTGGAGGAACTGTTTTACTCACACAAGCTCACAAGAGAGAGTTGCTATTGCCCTATACTGAGCTTCCATAGTTGATTAGGCAACTACATTTTGTTTCTTGTTTTTTCAAGAAATAACATCTTTTCAGGTGAAAACACAATATCTTGTAGTAAAGCGTATGTGCATAGGAAAACATGCTTAATCAACATCACAGTACCTAGAGATTTGGTTATTTCCTTTATCTTCATAAAGTATGCCTTGTTCTATAGCCTTTTTGAGGTATCTTATGATACATACAAGCGTTTCAATGATCAATACTGTAGGAGTCTACATGGACTGACTTACAACACCAACTACAAAAGGCAAATTTGGTCTTGTAATAGATGAATGAGTTTTCCAGCTGGTCTTGTATATCTGCTAGGATTAAAGAAAGCTTCACCCTATTCTGACATTAATATTTGAATTGGATCAAAAGGACTATCCACTGGTTTACTATCAATCATATTTGTATCTTTTAGGATCTCTAGAACGTACTTTCTTTCATACTTTCTTTGAGAAATTACGACACCTTCGTTTTATTGGAGTACTTCAATGCCCAAAAATTGTGGGACTTCCAAGATCCTTTGTCTAAAAATGATTGCATAAGCGTTCCTGTAGCTAAGAAATTAAAGCAGCATCAGTTCCTATAATGACCAAATCATCAACATATCCCCTATTAAGTATTTTCATTTTCCAAGGGATGTATGACTATAGAATATTGAATGATTTGCTTCATTGTGTTTCAAACCAAAAGTTTGAACAATGTGGTTGAACCTTACGAAGCAAGCACGTAAAAATTGCTTGAGACCATATTAAGAGTGACAATATACAAACTAGACCAGACTCTCCTTGAGCAACAAACCAAAGAGGTTGTCCAATGTAGATTTCTTTTTCTAGATTGTCATGAAGAAAAACATTTTTTATATCTCAAACTGATGAAAAGGCCAATGAAGAATTGTGGCCATGGCAGGAAAAGATGGACAATAGTCTTGGCCACTGAATTTCGGAGAATGATCAAAACTCAGTTAGAGTTGACTAAATTTATGTATTATGTTTTTATGAAAAAAGAGTGAGTACAACAAGTATATAAAGGTACACCTAAAAATTAACTTTATGACAGCTTAACAACAAAATGATAAACAACTATTTAACAAAACTAAATCATATTCTTAAAATGAACAATTAGTATTTAGGGATTCTATTATTGAACAAAAATTTATTCATGGAGAAAAAAACTATTTAGTTTTACATAATGTTTTAAGTTGTGTTTTACGGTATTGTGATGGGAACATTAAGAGTATTGTGTTCTGACGACTATCATTGTATGATACCATCTTTTGTGTTTTCCCTAGGAACTTGCGTGGGGCTAGACATATTTATCATACGAATTTTACTGAAAAATGTGTTATTGGATTTTCAGTTCGAATTTAGAATGTGTTCCTTAGGACAGCAAGTCAATAATTTGGATGCACACTTCGTGCAATTCATTATGTGGAAGAGATTACAATCGCATTGGGACAAAACATAAATTATGATAAATTATTTTATAGAACTATTGTTGGCAGTTGCCTTGGAAATTTTCTGTTTGTTTATGGAAAATTGTGCTGATATACCCCTTCCTAGCAGGGACAAATTTGCTGTTCCATTTCCCCCTTTTGTTGTGGTTAGAGGTGCTAGTGCACATGTTGCTTCATGAGTTGAGAATAAATGTTTAGTGAACAAAATTGCTCAGCAACCAGAAATAGTATCTTCGGTTGTAATTTATATTTTCTTTATCTTGTGACAGGAAGCTGACATTTGGTCGTTTGGATGTTTGCTTTTGGAGATGCTTACTTTGCAAATTCCATATTCTGGGCTTTCTGATTCACACTTCCTTGATAGTCTGCAGGTGTGGTCATCATTTGTTCCCTTTTGGACTCCAATGGCTGTTATTGTACTGTCTGGTTTATGAGTAACTTCAACTTGCCTTTTTTAATAAATTTTACTACAATGGTCTATGCAGATGGGTAAACGACCACAGTTAACTGATGAGTTGGAGGCATTGAGTTCAATGAACGAACCCTCAATGATTCCATCCGGTGAAGAGATAGAAAAATCAGATGTTGAGGAAGACATGCTGAAATTCCTTGTTGATTTGTTTCACAAGTGCGTAGAAGAAAATCCTAACAAGCGTCCCACAGCTGAAGAAATCCATAAAATGCTGCTTGCACACACACACAAAGATCGATTACAAGTTTAATTTATAGGAAGTTTTAGATGGGTTACTCTGGTGGCCCTGTCCTAGCGAAATATATTATTATTACTTTTCTTCATTAAGTGTACTAGGGCTTATCCAAGAATAATTTTGTTTCATGTAGTTTGTTGTTTTAGGTCTAAGTCTTCGGTGAGTTGTATCGTTTGTACATTTTCAAGGGGTGAGATCCATGCGGCTCTAATGTAGTCTGATTGAGATCTTTATATGGTAGCTAGATCTCTTTCGGATAGTGAACGTGGAGACGAACATGAGTTCCAACCATTCCTCAATTGTATCTTATTTTTATTGATGCCATTGAATTGTCGGATTAATTTATTGATTCCTTTGAAATTGTATAATGTCTTATAGGAGCCTATTATTTTTCCCTATTTTGGTACTATCAAGCTATGCGTGGGTTTCTTTTCCTTTAAATAATTTGATGGTACGACATTTGGAGGGTTGCATTATTGCTTCATCGGCTGTCTCGAACAACCGTTAATCCTATTTTCCTTAAATCAAGATCCGTATGCTGTAAAAATGCGGGGAAATGCAAAGAAGATGGAGTTGGCAAATCATTTTATCTCGGGCAAGTTGATGACAAAAAATGCTTGCTAAGTTGAGATTTAACAATAAATATAAATTTTATGGGTCTTCTTTTTTAAAATTGTACAGGTTCTAATATATTATAATTAACAGAAAGGTTACTGTATACTAATTCAGTTCGTTGATTTCAAAACGCTGGAGTATTTGAAATGAATTTGATTGGGTTTTGTTCTAATCCGTTTTCTTGGTTCCTTAGACTTGACCGGAGGCAGGAATGTGATAAATAAGCAACGACGTGGGCTATATTCTCTCGTGACAGACTAACTGGTTGTTTCCAGATAACGACAACGAATGATTATTACCTCTCTAAACTAATGTTTGAACCTATGTTGTATTTTTTTTACCTGGTTTCACATGCAGCATTTGGTGTCATAATAATAACCCATTAATTATTTACAAAAAGAACAAAAGTCGGCGTCCTTTTCCTCTCACTAATAAGAATGAGTTAGAGATAAGGAGAGTGAGAAAGAGGTGCATTGCATTGCAGAATGACACCCACCTCTGAACAGCTTGTACTCCAATTAGTTAAAATTGTTTAATGGGGGTTGCAGATGCTTCATCTCTCAGCTGCTCTTTATGTTCCCTTTTCTGTGACGGAAAAATTGAGTGGTCTTTGCATCCTTATACAAAGAGTGCATGCAGTAACCAGTAGCAGCAACTTTGGACCACCCTACTCACAAGATTCTTGTACTTATAGTTATATATCTCTCCCACATCTCCCATATCCTTAATAAAGACCAGAATCACTCCTCATTAAAAAAATCATCCACCTATATCTATGTAGGGTTCTTAGGGAACGAAATCCCAAAACACTCCTCCATCTTTCCCAGTGGACTGTGGACAGAACACAACCGAAAGCTCGTTTATACGAGGGCCCTCTCAACACAACAACACTCACCAAGAATCCCATTTTGAAAAATCTAGGCATCGGTGTTTTTGTGACAGAAAATTGAATGAAAGCGAAGAATGGAAATATCTTTTTGGCTTTAGATGCTGCTAAACTTGCTTTAGATGGGGTTGTGATGGTACCTATTGCTTTTCTTTTTCTGTCTCTATTTTTTCTACCTGCTGACTTGGTTGCCACTTTTGGTACATTGGCATAACTGAAGAGATTGAGACCCCAAATAACCAAATGGAACATGCTTTCTTCAAATCAAATGCGGACCACCTCCTCTGTCTTCGAGCCACCCTGTTTTATTGCAAGCTTCTCCCATATATACATTGTGGACCATGATGTTGAGACTTAATAGTAATTTTTCCATTATAGGCAACAATTACAATTTTGGCACAAAAATCTAACTTTCGTAACCCACCACTTTACTCGCACAATTAAATATATGCTCTCCTCTATGCCAACATTATATTCCCCCTTTTTTTAAATATTTAATTCTTTTCTATTCCTATTTCTACTATTTAAATCACACCACAGTCAACTTAACTTTTTCCCCCTCCAAACATTTTAAATGCTTCATCTATTGTTTTCTTGAAACGATAATATGGTACTCTCTTATTTCTCATACACATACACTAAATTATTATAAGTTTAAAGTTTAAAATTATCTTCAAGGTTATGATCTCATACACACCCACATTCTTAAACGTCAATAATCAAGTACTGAATAAACTAATTTATCTTATTATTATTATTATTATTAACTAAATTGACTGAACTTTAGTCCTGGTAATTCGTACAACCATGGTTAGAAAAGCATTGATCAAGCATAAAAAAAAAAAGCATAGATCAGACATGCTCCATATTTAAAATAAAAAGCATAGCCATGCATCCTAAAGTTTAGCTTGGGATATGTGCAGGCCTAGCTTCACAGTATAATTCCTAGCTAGTGTGCCCCACCCAACGGGATATAACACCAAAAATAACGTAAACATTTGCAGATATATTTCCCGTTTTAGAAAAAAGAAGTGGGGATTAAGTTTTAAACAAAAGGGAATTAATTGGAAACATATGTAAAACATTCTAGATTTTTATCTGTATAATGTGCTGGAATTAAGTTTTAAATAATATTATTTTCATACAACATATATTAATTTAAAAATATAAAATATGCGTACAATTTTACGAATAATAAAATAATGGTAAAATCCTCAAATTAAAGAGGATTATAATATTATTCTTCAGAGGTTTAGAAGAAAGAAGGAGAGAGACTGTGAGTTCAACTTACTTCTAACAAAAATAAACAATTAACAATTATGGATAAAAAAAATATTTAAAACCTTAAATATACCTGGACTAAAAAAAAATTAAAAATAGGTTTTAATTTAACTTTTAAATTAATTATTATCAAAATCCACGAACTTATGGTATACAATAAGTTAAGGTATCAGTAGATATATGTTATTTTTCTTGACACGTATAGAAATTAAACATTTTTTTTGTCGATATAATAACCAAATGACAATGCTTGATCCTATAAAAGTTATACGCATATTTAGTACTTGACTGTGTCTTGAATAAGAGGAGATGAAAAAAAAGGTACATCGAGGAAATAAAATAATTACGATGATATGATAATATAGAGGATGATATCAAACACATGTAAAATTGTATGAGGATTATATGCATAATGTTCAAACTTTTAATAATTGATTTCATAAAAAAATAATAATATGAAGTTAATTATTATCGCCAGAGTGAAAGATGCTATGTGACAATGGTGAATAATTTATAAAAGGATCTGACACTACAAAAATATTTAACAGAAAGTTTAAACATGTTTTGTATTTTTAAATATTCTGTTTTTAGTAATTTTTTTATTTATTTAATATTCGTCCCCACTTTTTTTTTCCTCGTTGTAACAATAATAGAAACAAAAGTAACTATACTATGAGAAAGTAAAAAGTAGACTAAGAAAAAACACCATATTCGCGACTAAGAGGATTTTACAAGGCATAAAAGAAAAACTAGTATATTTGCATAGACGTAAACATTACTTAACGTGCTGATTTCAAAAGGCAAACGTTACTTAAAGTGCTTATAGAAAATGCTTTTGGTATATGAAAAGAA
>Ga0099823_1004320_pt1 | contig 13846 bp, 14 predicted proteins | sample CowpearedBW_FD_76831 | JGI IMG/M metagenome (GOLD analysis project Ga0099823, IMG submission 76831) | Root nodule microbial communities of legume samples collected from California, USA - Cow pea red BW | ecosystem: Host-associated > Plants > Roots > Nodule | place: USA: California | collected...
TATATATATATATATATTATATTAATTAATTAAAAGTATATAAGGTTAGCGTTGACTTAGTGACACAAATTTTATTTATTTTTAATAGAGTTAAATATAAAGCTATCAAAACGGGTAACCTGATTCGACTCACCACGGGTTAATGATTTAGTGAGTCAACTCAACCCGGTTCACTTTTTAGCTAGTCAAAAAAATTTCAATCCGACCGGACCCATCACGTGTTGGCAGATTAAACAGATTGGCTCACTGGCTCAGTTAATTAAAAATAATATTTTTTTTTTATTTTTTCGGTCAAAACTAAATTGTAATTCTAATTAAGATCTGAATAAACTTTAATACAATTCAAATACAAATAAAAAAAATATTTATGTGTTGGCTAAAAAACACAACGTAACATGTGCTAAATGTAAATTTCAACTTAATAAAAAACACTTATGTGACTATTTTATCTGCAGGTTGGCTCACCACGGGTTCACGACTAATTCTAATTTTCATTAAAAGTTAAGGGACCAAAAACATATTTAACCTTTTTTAATATTTATATTATTTAAGTTATATATTATGAATATGTGTCCGTTGATGGAAACAAAACGAACCATATATTAATTTTGGTTTAATGGTCCAAATTTTTAACCATGAATCTACACTACAACTTTTGAACAACTGGTATATAAGGTCTTCAAGTGAAATAAGAATGAGTGAAAAAGAAGATGAAGAAGAGTTAAAGTAAGTACATCGTGAAGGCTCCAACTCTACATTTAACATTCCCAAAAGCTCCTTCATGGAAGTACGACAAATCTACACTCAACATTCCTTTACATCCCCACGAATCTACACTACTAGCATTATTCTTACTCCGATCCTTCTTCCGGTTGTAAACATTTAGATCACCATCATTTAACTCCAAATTACCGTTAACACCCATTTTTTTTTTTTTTTGTAAGCTCTTTCGGAAAACTCCGAATCACCACTAGTTTCTTTTTTATTGAAAAACATTAAAAGATATTTAAAACTATAAAGTGAGTGTCGACTAGATCGGCATTATCTCTAATACAATTTAAAAAAAATAATTGTCAATATTACTATTTAATACAAGAATTTTGTTAGTGTGAATCAGGCTTAAGGGTAATTAAGTGGATCTCCCTATCAAGATATTTTGACTTGGCACTAATTAAGATCACTGCCTAGATGTAGTGATAAATTCTTATCCCTGATTTTATGTTAATCTCTAATTTTCTTCTAGTTATTTGTTTCCATTTATGTGTTAGGGTTTTTCCACAAATACTATAAATCTCATTGTACATATGAAATAGAATGATATACAGAATAAAAGATTAGTAAAACGCCCTCGCGTACATCTTCTTCTTCAAAGTGAAATCCCATTCTTTAAGAGAAGAGAAGCTTCTCTTGTGTTCTCTACGACCAAGCTTATTTCTCTTTCCTTCTCTTTTTACAATTACATGCTTTGTGTCTATTTTGTCAAAAGTGTGGGACCCACAATATGGTATCAAGAGCTACTTAGTGGCTATGCACTTCGGTTCTATTGCAACTCATTATAATCATCTAATTCAATTTTATTAATCCTTATTTGTGGTGTTCCTTGACCCAATGGAAAAGTCTTCCGACTAGTCCACTCAAACCAACAACACAAATCAATCACTGAATCCATCCAGCCCCTATTATCTTCATCCTGAAGAAAACCCAAGTATTGTTCTCAGCTCTCAACCTCACAACGTTAATCAGGTTCAGAGAAATATCGGGTAACCTTACTTGGATTCTTGATACAAGGGCAACTGATCATGTGACATATGAGAAAAATTTCTTTTTGACATTCTATAAAATAAAGCCTATATCTTTTAAATTACCAAATAATTCCTTAGTTACAGCTGAATTTACTGGGAAGGTTCAATTTTATGGAAAAATCATAATTTTTAATGTCCTATACATTCCATAGTTCTCTTTTAACCTTATATATGTTCAAAAATTGACTAAAGATTTGAACTGCATATTAATTTTTTCTCCCAAGATTTTCTAGATTCAGGACAATGCTACATCAAAGACAATTGGGAATGCTAGTGTCTGCAAAGACTTATACTACCTCAAGCGTTTTCCTATTTTTAGTCAAAATTTTGTTTCTAGTTCTATTATTTCCTTTAAACGCACTGATATTAGTTTGTGGCATCATAAACTTGGCGATCTGGGACACAAAGCTATTGAACAAATATATAAGAACTTTCCTTATGTTAAGATGCCTAATCATACTATTTGTGATGTATGTCATTTTTCCAAACAACATAAACTGCCTTTTTAACAAAGTATTTCCTACTCTAATAATTGATTTGATCTTATACACTATGATATATGGGGTCCTATGTCAACACATTATGTTCATGGGCATAGGTATTTTCTTACTATAGTGGATGATTATAGTAAAGACACTTGGATTTTCCTAATGAATGCTAAAATCCAAACCAGGGAGTTACTACAAAATTTTATTGTGAAAATTATAACACAATTCAACAAGACCATCAAGATTGTTAAATATGATAATGGCCCTTAATTTAATTTTACTACTTTATATAATGATCATGGTATTGAACATCAAAAGAGTTGTGTTGAAACCCCACAACAAAACTCTGTTGTGGAAAGAAAACATCAAGATATTTTGAACAAAAACCGTAGTTTAATCTTTCAATCAAACATTCCCAAAGCCTATTGGAATTATGCTGCTTCTCACGGTGTCTATTTGATAAATAGGTTGCCCTCCATTATTCTTAAAGGAAAAACCCCTTATAATTTACTCCATAATGTTCCTCCTACATATTTAAACTTAAAGACTTTTGGTTGTCTTTGCTTTGCTTCTACTCTTGAAAGTAATAGAAATAAACTCTCTACTAGAGCTAGGAAAGGCGTCCTTTTAAGATATAAACATGGTATTAAAGGTTATATTGATCTTGATATTCATACTAGAGAAATCTTTATAAGCATAAATATTATAATCTACAAAGACGTTTTTCCTTATAAGGATCCCCGACAACAAAACAAAGATCTATCATGAAGAGGAAAATGAAAGCAACTTCAGTAAGGACTTTCGAAATGAACATATCAACATTGACATAGAAAGCCAAGCCTTTGATGATTACAACAACAATAATCAAGTACAGACGCCAAAGTCTATTCAAAGTGAGGGAGTTTCGAACAACAAAATAGATGTTCCTACTAAAACCCAGAATGACAGAAGGTTATCAAGGACGAGAAGAATTCCTAGATATCTGAGCAACTATGAGCATCAGGTTAATTCTTTCCTTAACAACCCATATGAGAAAAATAAATTTAAAACTACTTATCTTATTTCTATAGTGTTATCTTATAAATCTCTATCTGAAAAACACTTGAGGTACACATTGGCCATATCTGGAAACATTGAACCACATACATATACTAAAACCAAGGCCAATCCTGATTGGATAAAGGCAATGGAAAGGGAGATCAAAGCCTTATAGGAAAACAACACATGGTACTTGACTCAGCTACCCCCCGGGAAAACTCCCATCAGTTGCAAATGGGTATATAAAATCAAACGCAAGGCTGATGGAATCATAGAAAGATACAAAGCCCATCTTGTAGCAAAAGGATATACACCACAAGAAGGGATTGATTTTCTAGACACTTTCTCTCTAGTTGAAAAACTAACCACTGTTAAACTCCTACTTGCTTTGGCTGCCTCACACAATTGGTTCCTACACCAACTTGATGTAGATAATGCTTTCTTTCATGGAGATCTAAATGAAGAAGACTATATGGATCTACCACCTGGTTTGGACATTGGTAAAGCTAATCAAGTCTGCAGATTAACAAAGTCTTTGTATGACTTGAAGCAAGCCAAGATACAATGGTTTGACAAACTCTTAACCTTTATCATTTCTACTAACTATACTCAATCTATGTCTGATCACTCTTTATTCATAAAGAAAACACCCACTACCTTTATAGCTCTCCTTGTCTATATAGATGATATCTTATTGGCAGGAAATTCAATGACTAAGATTGAGCACATCAAGATGTTACTGCACAACAATTTTCGAATCAAGAATCTTGGGGAGCTAAAATACTTTCTAGGCTTTGAGGAGGCCTGATCAAAGAAAGGAATTCACCTATACCAAAGGAAATATACCTTGGACATCCTAGAAGAAACATGAATGATGGGAAGCAAATCGTGCTCCATCCCTTTTCTAATTGACACGATATCTCTATATAAGGCTGAAAAATACATGGCCAATCCCAGCTCTTATTGCAGATTAATAGGAAAGCTGCTCTATCTTACCAACACAAGACCTGACTTGTGCTCTTCTATTAATTTGTTAAGCTAGTTCATGAAAAATCCCACTGACTATCATTATCGCGCTTTGCAGCATGTGCTAAGGTACATAAAGTCTAGCCCATCACAAGGACTCTTCTTTGCTACTGACTTAGAAACTCAAATCAAAGCCTTCAACGATTCTAATTGGGCCACTACAAATGGGTTCCGCGTCTTTCTTGGATCCTCCCTAATCTCATGGAAGTTAAAGAAACAATAGACTATTTCTTGACCATCCATCGAAGCAAAATATTGCGCACTAGCTGCCACTACTTGTGAGATATAGTGGATCTGATACCTTCTAAGAGACTTTGTTGTCCAATCAATTAACACAGCCACCCTATATTGTGACAACAAGTCAACAAGGCACATAGCTCACAACCTGAGCTTCCACAACTAAACCAAGCACATTGAGCTCGATTGCCACATTGTCCGAGAGAAGATATAACTCGCCGACATTTTCACCATCACCAAATTTCCTTATCGCGTCCTCTTCAAGTCCATCGTCTCCAAGCTTGGACTGGTGAACATACACCATCCAACTTGAGGGGAGGGCATTAAGATATTTCGACCGTTAGCATTAATTAGGATCATTGCCTAGAGTAATGATCAATTCCTATCCTTGACTTCATGTTAATCCCTAATTTCCCTCTATTTATTTGTTTCCCTTTCTATGATAGGTTGTTCCCACAAATCCTAAATCTCATTGTACATATGAAATAGAATATGATATACAGAATAAAAGATTAGTAAAACGCCCTCGCATACATCTTCTTCTTCAAGGTGCAAACACCTTTCTTTAAGAGAAGAGAAGCTTCTCTCGTGTTCTCTACGGCCAAGCTCATTTCTCTTTCCTTCTCTTTTTATAATTACACACTTTGTGTCTATTTTGTCAAAAGCATGGGACCCATAATACTACCAACCAATACAAAATTTCATAACTTTTGAAGTTACGAGAATAAACTTTTTACCCACAATGGACGTTAGTCAACTAGAACTAATTTTTTTCACCTTTGAGTGAATTTTTTTAAATCGCTAGTGTAACTTTTTCTTTCAATAAATGTATATCATCATGCATTCCCTACAATTACATCCACTAACATAAAATATTCATATTTTTAGTTTATGAATTTGTATCTCAAAACTTTATACGTACTCTCATTTTACCCATTTTTATTATAACTATAAGTTTGTTAGAAATCCAATCTAACATACTCTGTACTACGATTGTAAATAGTCTATTTGTTCCCCTTTGTAGAACTATAAATTTTTTCCTACATGGACAATATTAGATAATTATGAGACTCAAACGTTATCTTACCACAATCTTTGAGTTTTTCAGATTGATACTCCATAGTCCTATTCTTTATGCCCTCGTTACCAGATACTTGGTGAAACGTGGGGGTTACCCCTAGAGAATACTCTAACGATCAAGTCAACAAAAGCTCTTAAAGTCAAATATCAGATTATGCACTGATCAAATGCATACCTTTAATTATTGGGGTCCACTCTTATTTATAGGAGACTAATCTCATTTACCTTGGATTTTAACCATGGGCTGGACTTTGACACCATCCATTTTGGCCCAACTTTATTGGGTATGTATGGACTTAATGGGGCATAGGCTACAAGTCCGCTATTCTTTTATAGTGTTTCAGCTGGTCTTTTCCCTAAATTAGAGTAGGCGGCACCTCTAGACATTATTACTTCTATATCTACTTTGACGGTTGTGGCTAGTTGGTGTACATGTCCTCTCTAAAATCAAGGGAATTGGATAGTTGACCAACTTTACCGCTTTGTAAGTGATTTGATTCATATAAGGTGTGGTCAGTAGTGGGACGCTTTGTTACCTAGTATGTTGCTATGTACCCGGTTATAGTACTCGTCGTGTACTTTAGGCTTAGTGATTATTTTAGGTTAGCGGCTTTTGGATTGACGATCTTCTGGAATAGCGGACAATCTAACCACTATAGTACAAAATCTAACATATTCATATTTTCCCAAATTCTTTAATTTATATTTAAAATAATAATTTTTATTTATTTTCTGAAGAATATCTCTTTCTTTAATTTTATTATTTGTTTTTCGATTTTTCATAGAAGAACTCTCCTTCGATTTCTCTTAATTTTATTTAACCATAAATCTAATTTTCTTGATGCTGGATTAGAAAACTTAGACCTTCTTATTATTATTACAATCTCAAAAGTTAATTGTTATAAGCAACGAGTTGCTCATTCAATTGTTATTACATTACTTCAAGATACCTTTAAGCATTTCTATCTCAACTTGTTATACGATTATTATATGTATTCAAAATTTTCAATTTAAAGAAAGAATCACAAATACGTTACTAATTTTGGAATTAACGGGATATTGTGGTGACTAGGAATGTCAATGGGACGAGTAGGGTACGGGTAGTAGTTCTCTCATACCTTACCTGCTAGATAAATATTCGTCCTGTATCCGTATACATATCCGTCGGGTATCCGCATAATTTTTTAATATCCATGGATATCCACGAGTATCCGCAGATATTTACAAAAAAATAAAAATAAATATTTAATAACATATTTTAATTGTAAATTCAAATAAAATATAATACATAACATTCATAAATCTTAAACAAAGTCCAAATTATCCATTTAAATAGTGTTGAATGACAATTTACAAAGAAATAAAAAAATTTTAAAACTAATTGATAAAAAAAATAACTCATTCAAAATCAATATGTTCATATTTTAATCATGTTTTTTTATTTTTTTTAATTTAAATTAGAGTAAAGCGGGTACCGGTATTCACGGATACGAATATTATGATACCCGTATCTGTCCCGTTAAAATACTCGTATCTGTTATCTGCGAATATTTGTTTATATTGTCTATTTTTTATCTTTTGTGAATTTTATCCATGAATACTCGTGAGTACAGATTTTTTTCACATCTCTACCATTCACGCAAATTCTAGCAATGGTCAACAAACTGACAGAGTCGGAGATCAACGGAGAAAGCAAACAAATTCAAAAACTATTTTTTCAACGGTGAAAATGACGTTTACAATTAATTGTGGTGGCACATTTTATGGGGCAGAGAATGATTTCTACAAGCTTTTGGGGCACAGGATTTTAAACCCTCATGACTTCGGATCAACTGAATTGGACAAAAACCGCAATAAATCATTGTCATGTTATTTTTATATTTTTCTTTTAGATCATCATCCGTGATTTGCTAAATTTCATTTAGAAATAAGTATTTCTAATTTTAAATTTAAAAATTAATTATTAGAAGATTCTTTTGCACAATCTTTTTCTTCTTAACTTAAGTATTATTTTACGATGTAAACTCTGAAAGAGAAAAAAACAATATTAGAATAGACAAATAAACTTTTAATTAATATACAAATATTTTTCATATTATATTTTGTTTAGTATTTATGTAACAATTAGTGAGAAGTTATTTTATTTCACTAGAAATTAAATGCTTTTATTGGAATTGTTAATGAGGTGAAATATATTATCTATATATAAGATGAACTAAACATAACATTTCTTCTACCTTAAAACATTTCTCTTTCATAAATAATAAAATACACAAAAATAAATAGACAAAAAGATTCTCATACTAAACCTCACAGAAATGAGGAAATGAGCTTTTGAAATAAATAATCTTAAACACCACAAATATACAATTTGAGTTTTTAGTTCCTGAATTAGAATTTAATTTTAAAAACCATAAACAGTTAGTCACTATAATGACCAATTAGATACCAATTTATATAACTAAAAATTATTGATTTGTAAAATAATTACTTTTATGAATAAAAAAATATAATTGCTCATTAATTAATTGGAGACTAATTTAGAAACTAATTCATTTGGTAGCAAAAACCTTGGTAGCTAATTTTTAGGGACAAATTTCCTTTAGTAGTCAAAACCTTAAAAACTAATTTTAAAGACCAATTTAGTGACTAACTTTAATTTTTTATTCATAATAATGACTAGTTTAGTAACCAATAATTTTTAATTTTGTAAATTGGTATATAAATTGGTCACTATAGTTACTAACATTTCTTGGTCATTAAAATATCAAGGTCTTTTAAGGAACCTTAGTAAAATTATTCTCAATTTTTTTCCCTAAATTTTAATTTGACTCCAAACTTTTTCTCTTTCTCTTTCTTTGTGCCTCTCAATAGTAGGTAAACCGTGTACCCCCATTCCATTAACTTTCGATTTCATTTTTGTTTGCTGATTTCATCAACAAACTACGTTGATTTCATAATCAGTAAAGATAGTATTGCTTTTTGATCCGAAACATAGTTAGGGAAACCTCAGTAGCATAAAATAGTTATTGATTTCACATGCTAGACATAGACGTGGTTAGTGGTCATTCTTAAGCATCAACATATTGGTAATTAATGCGAATGTAATAGTAAAAATTGCTAGACATAGAGTTTTTATTATTTTAGTTTAGGCTTGTCTGTGACAAAAACGAGAGATGTTATAAATGATGTGAGTGTGAGATTGGAAATTGAATTATATTGTTTGTTGTTTTTACTTTGAATGGAATTGTGAAACCCAATCCTGGTGAAGCTTTTATTTGATATTTTTTTTCTAAATCAAGCTATATATTTCCATTCTGCCAATTCCTTTTATACTTTACAATTTAATTCTAAATTTATTTTTTACCTAAACTAATAATGTTTTGTTCTATGTACCTTTATCAGTAACTAACCAATTAATTTAAACCACATTAGTCTTTGTGGGAACAATAGGATTTTCTCCACCCTTTCTTCTTTTCTTTTCTCATTTCGCTTCTCTCTTTTTCATTTTCTATTTTTTTTCTTTCCATCCTTATTCTCTCCACTGTCCTTTTCTCCCTATCTTTGTTCATATACATTCTCACTCCACATTATGATAGCATTACAATGCTCTTTTGGGTTAATATCTATATTGGCTATAAATTTTTTCTCAAATTTCTCCTTTACCTTTCTCGCCAATTGTCGTGGTTGTGTTTCTAGATTACGAATAGAGGCTTTTATGCTGTTGTGATTCAAAAGAGACATTTGCATGAACTATTGCAATGTCTCTTCCAAATTTATTTGCCTTTCGTACAAGGAGGTTTGTTATTGTTGCTGCCTATTAGATGGTCCAACTTGTCGCATGCTAGGATGGGACTTCAATCCTTGGTTGAAATTTATGTAGTTTCCTTAGCGGCCTTGATTTCTCGTGTAGTTGACGTCCTCCTACGGTTGACTTTGCACAACACATTTCCCATTAGCATGATCTCCTTCGCACAACACACAACTTTGCACTATTGGTTGGTGTTGTACATGTGAAGCATTCTGGATCTCCTGTCGTAAAGATGACAGCTTCTTCATAAGCGTCCTCATCTATTGAGTCATTAGCTTATTTTGAGCTAATAACGCATTGTGTGTTTGCCTCTCCAATACTCCCTTCTTTTACAGTTAAGTGAGCTCATTCTAAACCTCGTAATCATTTAAAGCCATGTTTTCTATCCATGCTTTGACTTTTGTAGGTGTCTTCTGTAGGTGTTTCCCTATCTGTTCCCATGTTTGGCTCAGTGATTCATCATAGTCTTGTTAAAACAATGTTATCTCTTGCCTTCCCTGATTAACCTTAGACTAAGGGAAGATTTTTTGAAGAAATTTTTTGACTAAATCATCCTATTCTGTCAAGCTATTTTTATTGAAATAGAGCAACCATACCTTTGCATTCCTTGCCAAGGAAAAAGGAAATGAACTCAAGTGAACAACATTGTCAGGTACATGGTTTATTTTCACCATGTTATAGATTTCAAAGAACATGGCCAAGTGATTATATAGGTTTTCATGTGATAACACATAAAATTGATTACTTTGCACCAAATGTATAAGGGCAGACTTCATCTCCATATTTGGTGCAACTATGGTTCACCTGGCAATATTCTTAACATTGAGTGGGGCCATGAATGTGGCATAGTCTCTTAAAGTATGTTGTCCTTCATCTTGTTTAGCCATATCCACCTCTTCTTCTGAATCTGTTGTACTTTTCACAGTTGTGGAGGAAGCTTCACGTGCTTCCTTGAACAATCTTCTAATACTACTAATTCTTCTTCTAATATTATTGTTGCTCCTGATTGTTCTTTCAATCTCTAAATTGTAGAGTAATTGCTCAGTTGGAACTTTGTGTCTCATACACAATAAAGAAAAGGTTAAAATACCTTTTTGATCCTAATTTTCATCAAGTTTTGTCAAATAAGTCCTAATTTTGGTTTTGTGTTCAAATAGGTCCTAATTTTCGTTAATTTTGTTCAATTGGGTCCTTTTTTGCTAACACCATTTAAATCATTGACGGGCATGAACATGACTGCCACGTATCACTTCGTGGTTTTTTTGAATTTTTTTATTTATTTTTTGAATTTTTTTGAATTTTTTTAAATGTTCACGTGTCAACCCAGCAACGTGCCACGTGTCAAAGTCAATGTTCTATATTCAATTTGGTCCCTATATTTGTTATTTTTGTTCAATTTAGTCCCAATTTTTGTTGTTATGAATGAATTTGGTCCATCTCCAAATTGAAATCAAATTTAATTTAATATTTAAATTCACATTTTTATTAAATATTTTTATATAATATATTAAAATTCACATCATTATAACTTTGATATAAAAATTAAATTTGGTCACATCTTCGATAGGGATAAAATTGGTCAATTTTAAATAAAATCGGTTAATTTTAAACAAAACTAGGACTAAATTGAACAAAAATAACAAATATAGGCACGAAATTAAATATAGAACATTGACTTTGACACATGGCATGTTATTGGGTTGGCACATGGACATTTAAAAAAATAAAAATAAAAATAAATTCAAAAAAACCATGAAGTGACACGTGGCAGTCACTATTCATGGTCGTTAATGATTTAAACGGTGTTAGCAAAAAAGTACCCAATTGAACAAAATTGACGAAAATTGTGACCTATTTGAACACAAAACCAAAATTAGGACTTACTTGACGAAACTTGACGAAAATTGGGACCAAAAAGGTTTTTAACCTAAAAAAAAACTAGAAGGAGCTCGTTAAATAGTGTAGAACAATAAATACATATTTTTTTTGGAAATAAATAATAATAAAAAAAACTAAATCAGTAAAAAACACAATTAAACTAAACCAAACTATACTCCCTGACAATAGCGCCAAAAACTTGTTACGTGTTTTGCAAGTGTACCAAATCGCACAAGTAATATAGTGGACAAGTCCAAATATTGTTCCCATGGATACTAATGTGGTTTAAATTAATTGGTTAGTTACTAATAAAGTTACAAAGAACAAAACATTTTTGGTTTAGGTAAAAAACAAATTAGAATTAAATTGTAAAGAATAAAAGGAATTCAAATAAAAGCTTCATCGAGATTGGGTTTCACGATTCCATTCAAAGTAAAAAACAACAAACAATATAATTCAATTTCCTCTCTCACACTCACATCGTTTGTAATATGGCTCGATTTCGTCATAGACAAACTTAAACTAAAATAATAAGAACTCTATATCTAGTAATTTTTACTATTGCATTTGCAATAATGAACATATGTTGATGCTTAAGAATGACCAATGACTACATCTTTGTCTAGCATGTGAAATCAATAGTTGTTTTATCCTACTCGGGTTTCCCACTCTATCTTTCGGATCAGCCGATACTTCTACATATGCACAATAATCTAGGTTTCCTAAGACTATCTTTCAGACTAGTAGGGACTCCCGTATGTGCAAAATTCATAGACTATGTAGTTAAAACAAGAACGTAACATAAGAGATTATGGAAAAGAATTATAATGAGGATTTCACATAAAATTAAGAATGCATTAAACCCAACCCCTGTGAATAAGGGAGTTAGTTACTCCTATACATATTGAACACAAAAATGATGTTGAAATGGAATGCCTCCTATAGCATCCTAGCCGAATATTACTTATTTAAAGAAACAAAACAAATTGAAATACTATTAAACTTTATTAATAAAATACTTTCCCAAAAACGAGAGAAAAGTAAAACTTTAGTTTATATGCGTCAAAAGATCAAATCCATAAATGCATTCCACGCTTACAATTATCCAAACAGTTAATGTAAAATGATTACAAATTTAATATGAAAATCCATAGCGTATAAATCCATGAAAATGTCCCCAAGTTGACCCCTTTTTCGGCTCTAAGCATTCACAGGGTCACCTGCATCAACATATGCTCCCATGTAATGAGTTACATGATCATTGCCAAACACACAGATAGGGTGAGCTCAAATAAAGAGAAATGCAATATACAATAAAGTATTGATTATTAAACCCATTACTCTAACGTGAAACCCAATTGTCAACCCAACATTCACATATTCCTCTGGACGCCTCTTGGTTCTACACACTTTGATGATTACATTGATCGATCTTTGCTGCAATGAACGTTTACTCGCCCCTCCGACTACAGGCCACCACCTAATAGTGCACACGCGGGATTAAATTTGTCACGGCCACAATCCGTAACACCAAGTAGAGTTTCCCAATACGAACCACAATTCGTATTTGTCCCAAGACTACCAAACTCTTCGGATAACACCAAGGAGGGCAATCTTTCGAAACCCATCCGTACGAGCCACAATCTCGCACACTCCACTAGACTTCCAAAATCACCAGGCTACAACCTTAAGTGGCCACGTCTTACCCCAATACAAGTTACACTCGTAACTGGGCCCCTAGCAAAGCATCGCATCAAGACCTCCATCCAAAGCTATGTACAACCCTCCACGCAGTCCAACTCTACAACCGAAATCGCCTAACGCCACTCACCCCGTTGGTAGGCAAACTTGCGCTCCAGGTCACCTGGCGGAACACTTGGCGCCGCTAGGCACCAACTCACTGAATTTTGGTCCAGGCCCAATTCTACAACACATCGCTTGGCGGGACCACTTACGTCGCCAAGCACCAACTCTCGGGTTTTACTCTAGAGTTCACTTTGTAGCCTATTTCCTAGCAGTTTACACCGTTTTGCCAGACTCCACACAAACTAGTAATTTACTGTTATTTGGCACTCTAGAATAGGTTCCAGTGAACTTATTTACGCAAGAGACTCAGTTCACACAAAACGTGCATCCATGACAAGTAAACACACTTTCATATCATTAAGTTGAGCTCAACTACACAATATCAGATGGTCATACATCAAACACAACCATATCCTTGCTTTCATACATCCTGGAGAATCACAGTAAATCCACATAAAAGCATCAAAACAAAGTGTTATACCCAACATACAATCCTAAACAACCAAACAATATAAGAACTACGAAGAACACAAAACAATTGGCCTAAAATATCGGACGAACAATAAATTGTAATAATGCAATAAAAACAACAACAACAAAAATAACGATGATAATAATAATAATAATAATAATAATAATAATAATAATAATAATAATAATAATAATAATAAAACAAAAAA
>Ga0099823_1004325_pt1 | contig 13843 bp, 4 predicted proteins | sample CowpearedBW_FD_76831 | JGI IMG/M metagenome (GOLD analysis project Ga0099823, IMG submission 76831) | Root nodule microbial communities of legume samples collected from California, USA - Cow pea red BW | ecosystem: Host-associated > Plants > Roots > Nodule | place: USA: California | collected...
TCTAAAACCACATACAACAAACATCAAGAGATTAAACGATAAAAGAATTTGGTTCAGGAGAAGGCTTTCATGCATCAAGATATAATGCAATTGCATATAATATCATTAAAAAAGGAAATGACAGCTCCCCTAACTTGGATTCCTCGCTCCAAAAGTGTTTCTAAAACTCTTTGCTCCACATCGTCCTTCCTTTGAACCTCCAACCTTGAGACCTTTTCCCAACCCTCTAACACTCTCCACACTCCTCTCTTTAGGGTTCTAAACTCCCTAAAATTCACTTGATTCTCCTCACTCTTCAGCCCTAAAACTAATTATATTAAATTAAAACGAAATTAATTAAAATCCCCTACTTAATTTTGTCCTTAAAGTCTAATTAAGTCTCATTAACCTCTTTTTTTGTGTTCAGATTCGTAAAACCTACTTCCAGCTCTTCACCTACGCAAATTTGTCACCAAGGCAAAAATAACATATTACAATTTTATTCTAGCTTAGGTTCAAACACACAACCCCCCTCTTACCCAGTCAAAGCACAACCATTCAACCAATTCATGTTTCATGATAATTCCTACGCATCTAGGATTATATTATCACACACCATGATCACACATATTCTCAAAAGAATAAAACAATTAATTTAACACACAAATGGCATACACAGGACTTGATCAAGTCCCGTCAATACAATTAAGTTCTCTCAATCATTTAAGCTAGTATTATTCTAGATATAATTCCCAACATTAAATGTCATAAAAGTTCCCACTACCCGCATTTATTAATTATTTATTTATTTAATTAATTAAATTTCTCAGGTCTTACAACATACATCCATTTATTTGTGGCAGCAACACTAATTCATTAAGCATGAACAAACTCAACCAAGAATACATTACCCAATCTATAAGTTAAGCATTAACAATTTCAAGACTATCCATTCATCATAGAATCAAGATGAAGAGAGAACAAAAACGCAAATGCAAATCAGAACCTTAAAGCTTAATTGCATCTCTTCCAAGAAGTCAATACACGAAATTAGCAAACCATGAAATTGAAATTACAAAGATGTGGAAATGATGTGGAAACTCTATTCATATTAAGATTAATAATGTCCAAGCTCCAAAATTACTTCACAAAAATACCTACAAAATAATTAGAAATGAAATTTAGACCAATTAATGTCAAATTAATCAAAATTCGGAATAATGGCTCAATGAAGCCTAATTGATGAAAATGCACTTACAATATACAATTAAGCACTAAAAAATCATTAAAATGGGCATAAAATGGCAATGAAATAAGGAAAAATAATGACTCATCAAAGACCTCTGAATATGGATAAAGAAATAAAGTTGGGGTATGTTGAAAGCATACTTAAGAATGCAAAGAAAAAAATGAAAACTACAACAAAAATGAAATTGAATTGGGACACTCCAAATCTGAAAAATATAAACAAAAAGCAAGTAATTAGAGATGTAGACAAAAGGAATGAAGATAAAAGAAATTGGATTGTAGTAGAAGAGAAAAACAAAAGAAAAAAATAGAAAGAAAAGATGCTTAGAGTAAGTTAGACCCATGGAAATTGCGCATTGTTGTTTTCCTTTTTAGCAATGAATCTTGCTTGTCTTGAAAAAACAAAGTTCTTCATTTTCCCAACGATGTTACAAGCCCAAAAGACCTAAGTGATATTTGCCAATCATATGTACATAGTTGTTGTGAATGAAAATACAAAGCTAAATGGACAATTGCAATGAGTGCTAAGAGAGCAAACACTTTAACCACTTGGGAGGATGCAATTTTGCACGTACACATAAAATACATTGAGAGACCCTATGTTTGATCTTTTTCTATGAAAAATGAACTACATTTGTGTCTAACTTATTACATTGGTTCCAATTCAAGTACTTGATTGCATTTCTATTAACCTTTTTATGAAGTGTTATAAATTCCTAAAATAACCATGATCAAATCTTTTTGAAACCATTATGTGGAACTTTTTCAAGCTTTTCTTGGGGACAAGCAAAGAGCTAAAGTTGGAGCATGTTGATAAGTGTCTAGTATTAGTTAAATTATGTAAGACTTGAGAAATTTAATTAATTAATTAAATAATTAATTAATAAATGCGGGTAGTGGGAACCTTTATGACATTTAATACTGGGAATTATACGTGGAGTAGTACTAGCTTAAATGGTTGAGAGTAGTTGATTGTGTTGTGTGTTATATTAATTGTTTTATTCTTTTGAGAATATGTGTGATCATGGTGCGTGATAATATAATCCTAGATGTGTAGGAACTATCAAGAAATACGAATTGGCTTGATGGTTATGCATGTACTTGGTAATTGGGTTTGAACACATTGGCTAGAGTAAAATCATAATATTTTATTTTTTCCTATGCAATTGTGTTATATATTGATGCATGAAAGTCTTCACCTGAACCAAATTCTTTTATCGTTTAACCCCTTGATGTTTGTTGTATGTGATGTTTAGAGTTTTTCTTCTAAATATGCCACACTTATTATTATTATTATTATTATTTTATTTTTCTATTCTTATTATTATTATTATTTTATTTTGTTATTATTATCATTATTTTATTTTATTTATGATTTTATTATCATTATTATTGTTTTATTATTATTGCTTTATTTTATTATTATTACTATTATTTTATTATTACTATTGTTTTATCTTATTAGTATTATTGTTTTATTATTATTGTTTCATTTTATTTTATTATTATTTTCATTATTTTTATTTTTATTGTTTTGTTTTTTTATTATTATGATGATGATTATTATTATTATTATTAGTAATATTATCATTATCATTATTGTTCTTGTTGTTCTTGTTGTTTTTATTATTATCATTATTACTCTTTTATTGCCTGTGCGATATTTTAGAGCAATGATTATGTGTTCTTCTTGGTTTGTATATTGTTTGGTTGTTTAGGATTGTGTGTTGGGTATAACACTTTATTTTGATGATTTTATGTGAATTTATTATGATTCTCCGGGATGTATGAAAGCAATGATATGATTGTGTTTTATGTATGACCATGTGATATTGTGTACTTAAGTTCAACTTAATGATATGAAAGTGTATTTACTTGTCATGGATGCATGTTTTGCGTGAATTGAGTGTCTTGTGTAAATAGGTTCATTGGAACCTGTTCTAGAGTGCAAAAAACCATTAAATTACCAGTTACTGGTGTGGCGTTTGGCAGAACTGTGTAAACCGCCAGGAGATAGGCCACAAAGCGAACTTTGGAGCAAACCCGAGAGTTGGCGCTTGGCAACGTAAGTGGTCTCGTCAAGCGGTGTGTTGTAAAATTGAGCCTGAACCAAAATCCAGTGGACTGGCACCTAGCGGCACCAAGTGTCTTGTCAGGCGGTTTGGAACCAGTTTTCTCCTCACGACGCGAGTGATGTGCTAGGCGGTTTCAGGTGTAGAGTTAGATTGCAAGGAGGATTCTACACAATTTTGGATGGAGGTCTTGAGGTGATGCTTTGTTGGGAGCCCAGTTACGAGTGTAGCTTGTATTGGGGTAACACGTGGCCACTCGAGGTTGTAGCCTGGTGGTTTTGGAAGTCCAGTGGAGTGTGCGAGATCGTGGCTCGTACGGATGGGTTCCAGAAGATTGCCTTCCTCAGTTTTATCTGATGAGTTTGGTAGTCTTGGGACAAATACGGACTGTGGTTCGGACAAATACGGACAAATACAGACAAATACGGAGACTTAGTGTTGCAAATTTATTTAAATTAGTAATATCTAGCCGGGATGTTACAAATTACACATCATTTAGACACTTATCTAAAACTAAATCAATGTAAAAATCATTAGAAATGCCCTAATTGTATATAAATACAAAATGTGGTTACGAGAAAATATAAAAAGTGGAATTTGATACATTTTGTACTATTTTTGTAGGTAAAATGAAGGAAATTATGAAGTTGGTACTAAGCCCCAAAAGTTACAACTCAAGCCAGAAAGATGAACTAAGGAAAGTAAAATTTAAACCTATGGTTGAGTAGCGAAATTTTACACTAAGCCACATTTTAAGAAACCTTCACTTCAAGGAAACATCATGCTCCAAATTTGTAGTTGAGCATCAAAGGGAAACCTCCAAGGCAAAGAAACCTCCATTGTTGATCTCCTAAAGATGGATGTCCAACCTTGGAAAGAAACCCACTTAGGGAGGAAAATTCTATGGCTAAACTTCAATATTGGAAGCTAGAGCAGCACTTAAAAATCTATAAATACAAGACATGTCCCTGGGATTATTATCTTGATTTTGTATACTATTCTAGAGAGATAAACTCTTAGACTAGATTAGTTCTTATAGTATATTAGTATAAAGTTGTGGAAGGAAGGAAGCTACTTCATGTTCATCTTGTATACATCATCATGAGTAGCTAATTCCTCTATAGTTGGGATTGAATGTAACTTCTAATTCTCTTTGTACTACACTTGATTATATATTGTAAATATTGAAATGTTTAAAATGCCAAGAAGGAGGGGTTGAATTGGCTAGTTAAAAAATATGGTGACGTTTAAAAGCATAAAACAATTCACTTGAATTAATTAGACCACGAATTAAGGATGCATAGGTTGCTGAACTGCACACTTTTAATAAATCAAAAATAGAGATAGTCGATTGATTTCATTAAACAGATACAGCACTGATAGAATCAACAGATTAAATCCCAAAAACAATCAACTAAAAAAATGGGAGAATTGTAGAAATGCGAATTTTTTATTTAAACCAAAAACGGTATGAAAGATCAAATAAGATTGATTCCTATGATTGATACAAATATGAGCACAACTTCAGATTATGCCAGAATACACAAGAATATAAAAAAGATGGTTCAATTCAAATTTATAAACTTTAAAGTGCAATACAAAGTGAAAAGGGTTAGAGAGAAGAACAATGCATAAGATTTTTATATTGGTTCATTCAAACCTGAGCTGCATCCAGTTAGTCAAGGCAACTCGAGACTGACTTTGCACTATTTTAAAAGATTTACAAAGTTTACAACATTACACTTTAGAAATATGCAAAAACACTCCACAATGACTCTTTTGAATCACACAAGAATCACACAAGCACAACAAGACAACCCTTTTTAACATATTAAAAAACACCATCTAATCTGTTGAAAAATATTTCAATAGATTAATAGACACAACAAAAACCCTATACATTTATACAATGCTAAATGGTCTACAACATGAATACAATTCTTCAAGCTTGTTTTCTTCATGAATAATCCAGATAGAGGACACACACACAAGGCTTGATCAACACATGAAACATCAAATCTTCACATCTTCTTCAATTAGGCATGATTCCAACATGTTCCAAGGCAATGGCTTCATATCTCTTCATCAAATCTTCAAGCACCAAAACATCTAGGCTACTTGTGGTATGATATATGTATTATGATTCTTGTTTTGTCTGTTGGTTACTTGATTTGTATTTTACTCGGTAGTGATTTGACCAATCATCATACCTCATCAACGTTAGATGCAGAGGAATATGGTCTAGTGTTTAGATCCAATCAAGTCTCCTAATCTTAGGCATATACTAGACATGGATATGTGGGTTTAGTTAGTTTAAAGAGTCTTATTCTCGAAGCAAGTGTTCCTCCACCTGGATTGGGAAATTCTGCGTTTGACACCCTTAAGTTCTAAAGCACATGAATGTGGTTAGATCTACACATAAGCGTACTTTTAGAAACACTAAAATAAAGAACACAATATATAGATAATTAAAGGGCAGTACAATTGTAGTTAAGAAGACAAGTTGAATCCCAACATCCTAATCAACATCACCTCTCTCATATTTACTTAATTTTATCTTTATCAAAACCAAAACCAAAAACTTTGTTATTGTTCCATTGTCAAACTCAAGTTAGATTATAGAATATTGATCTAGTTACCAAATCTCTATGGAAATGACCTTGTTGTGGTACAATAGACCCAATGCACTTGCTAGACAAATTCACACACCCACAATTGGGTGGCAACATTGTGTGTTCAAACTTTGGCTAGAGTAAAATTGTAACACCCCTTCCAAGATGCCATGAGAAATTTTAAAATTTCCAAGACATCCAAAAGAATTCACAATTACAAAACACTCTTAAGCAAAGCACCCAAGTCTTCCCCCACGAGCTCCTCATAGCTATGTAATTATCAACATATGAGCACCAAGTAATATCAAACAGTATGACATTCTCTCACAACCAACCACTCTATATTTCCTGCACAATAATGCCTCTTGGAAAAGTCTCTTACCCTGCTTTCCATACACTTACAAGCAACAACTTCACCCGCTCAACAAAGTCTTAGATAGGAGCACTCTTGCTAAGGTCATGCCAAAGACTTATGGCGGAACAAAACCCTTTTACCTTGACTCGACAAAGCCCTATAGGTAAAAGAACCATCTTGGCTTTATAATTATCAGAGAATTCATATTGTTCCTTCACATATGTACACATATACATATCATATCACATCACATAATGCACCGTACATCAACTCATCATGCCCAAACATCTAGCATACTATAAATAGGGCTCCTGTCATAATTTATCACAATAAAAGTATCAACACAATACAATTAGAAAAAAACAGCAATCATATGTGACATATACCTCTAAATATAAACCTCCAAATGAAGATCACACCGGTAAATATGAAGAACAACATGCGATCAACAGTCAAAATTTCAACTTAATCCACAGTTAATGAACCGAGAAACTTAATTTTACAAAATGTGTGCTTACTAGAAAAACCCAGTGCCACCCAACGCGCTGATTCTAGCGCCCAACTTCTAACATCCCGACATTCACCGTCTAGTTGTAGTGAGCCAATGCCTAAAGCCCCAATTTGGGCAAAAACACGAAACAAATAGCATTTTCCATTAACAAGGCACTTATTTCACACATTCCGGCAACCAAAAACATGAACGCAAATATTCTAAACTTTCCCCCACCATATAATTACCTCTTAGAAGAAAATACACACATCAAAATGCTTCTTATACTAGTATCCTCATGCCCAAGCATACACATCTCACATCAATTCTACAAATCACATAAACCATATATACATATGCTTACTTTACCTATGAATAAACTTACAAAAAATCCTTCACAACCTAAACCCTGTTGCACCATAACATTCTACACATATTTTTGTCACTTCAAAAGTACTCAAACATAAACATTATACCAAAAGACCATTAACCATGCATACTACTTTACCATACTATATTCCTTACCTTTCAACCTTCTATTTCATGCACATCATTCACCAATTCAACCAAGAATTAAAATTCACCCAATCATTGACTCGAACTCATGATTTCTTAATATCCACAAAAAAAATTGCACCCAAACCAATTAAATGGTACACATTGGAACCATATTCACTTTATAAACCTCCATTCAATTGATCGAAAAGGTAAATCTACCAGGCTAACTCCAACACAAACCATAATTTCATCATAATAAGGGAACATCCCCAATTGCTATTACACCATGGAATTTCCCATAAGCTCAAGAATAGGAAAAAAAAACACAATAAGATCATATCATCAAACCTTCAAGTTTCAAAGAATTTCTCACATGCCAAAAGTTAAACAATTATATTTCATACAACCATTCACCTATACTTTCCTAACGATAAATCCAGGCCATCAAATACTTAAAAAAACCAATTAACTTACCTTCGAACACCCTGCACTTCACAAAAGATTTCCATGGCCACATCTAAGAACCCATTATCAAATCATGCTTTCTCCAAACCATAATTAACATTCCCAAAAAAAAAAAATCATTGACATCCATTGCTCTACTCACAAATAAAAACACATGATAGCAAGACAAAGATCAATTCTCCCCAACTACACCAATGATTCAACCATAAAAAACAATCATTGAATTCAACACCTTAACTCTCCATCAACGAATTCCCCATCCATAATAAGAACATAAAAAAAAACTTTGTTTCCCTTGTAATTCCATGTTTGCAAAAATACATAATAACAATATTTAAACATAAATACTCCAAATGCATATTGGCCACCAACCCATGACAAGGCTTTCTACCCAAATATGCTACACTTCACTTTCATAAAGTTATTTCATTATTTATGTATTTAAATGATACCCCATGCCCCAAAACCACCATTGAATAAATAATTACTTTTCTTGAGTCTTACAAAAATGCATACATATTTGTTTTCTTTTTTATTTGTTTGTGGTACTCTTAGGAAGATGAAAAGTTTAAGGTAGGTTTGTTGAATCTGGTCACAAACACATAAAGTAATTGCTCATTAAGGTGTTTATAGTGTAGAAATAAACATTGATTATTTTACGCTTAAATTATTTTTAATTGCTCATTTTTAAGCTTAATAATTGCTCATTTTTAATTATTTTACGCTTAAATATTGATTTGGTCCTAATATTTTCTCTATTTGGTCCTAATAATATTTTTTTGTTCAAATTGGTCCTAATATTCATGATTTTTGTTCAATTTGATCTTTTTTGCTAACGTAGTTAAAATAATTAACGAATTGTGAATAGTAACTGACATGTGTCATTTCGTGATTTTTTTAGGTTTTTATTTTATTTTTTTTTATTTTTAGAAAATGTCTATGTATCAAGCCAATATCATGCCACGTGGCAATGTCAATGTTTTATATTCAATTTAGTTTTGATATTCATTATTTTTGTTCAATTTGGTCCTAATTTTTTTTTTATAATTGAGCAATTTTGTCATCTCAAAATTGAGACCAAATTTAATTTTTATATAAATGTTATACTAATATTCTTATTAAAATTCACATTTTTATTAAATATTTTTTGTTTAGGGTTAGACTTGGTTTAAAATTAGAAGGAAAATTTTAAAAGTGGATAATAAAACCATTGGTTTAAAAATTTAAGAGGTTAAAAACAACACAAAGAATTAAAAATGACATATACCTTATATTAATAAGTTATATTACTTTATATTATTTTTTACCTCATAAAATTTTAAATCGATGGTGTTATTTCGTACTATTAAAATTTTAATTCTAAACCAACTCTAATTCTAAATTAAAAGTTAAAAATGTGAATTTTAATAAGAATATTAGTATAAAATTTATATAAAAATTAAATTTAGTCTCAATTTGGAGAGGGGCAAAATTTCTCAATTTAGTAAAAAAAATTGGGACCAAATTGAACAAAAATAACGAATATCAGAACCAAGTTGAATATAAAAAACTTAACCCTAACATGTGACATGATATTGACTTGACACGTGGAAATTAGTTTTAAATAAATAAAAATTTACAAAAAAAATATAAATTAAAAATAAATAAATAAAAATTATGAAATGACCCATGTTAGTTACTGTTCACAATTCGTTAATTATTTTAGCGATGTTAGCAAATAGGACCAAATTGAACAAAATTGACGAATAATACAACCAAATTGAACGAAAAAATTTATTAGGACCAAATTGAAAAAATTGAATGAATATTAGGACCAAATCAGTATTTAAGACATTATTTTATGAGCACAAAATTGAAATGGTGGTCATAATTATTTCTATTTTGTTGTGGCCATTAATTGAATTATTTTGTTATTTTAAAATTGATTATTAGAAAGGGAAATTAAGTCAGATTTTTTTTTTTAGAGGAGATAGGTATCAACGTTGAATTTTAAGGGAAAATAGAAGGGTTTTTAGCAAAGTTGAAAATTTGCCTGTGAGATGTGGTAGAGCAGCGTTCAATTCTTAGAGTGAGTAGAAAAATTTTGTGAGTGCAAGAGAAGAAAAGAAGGAGAAGGTCACTTTGGGGACAAAATTCAATATTAAAAGGAAGAATCTTGGTTCAGGAGTATTCCAGGTCAGGGGAGTTAAACCTTTCTTCTTATTATTTTTTTGTGTGGTTAATTACATAAAAATATTTTGAAGTGGGAATATGCAATTGTAAGGGAAGGGTATGTTTTTTTTTTCTGTAAAATGTTTGAAGTTGGGATGATAAGATGAATTTTCTAGATGATTATAATATTATTTATGGATGTCTCTTTTATTCCATGGATGAGTTTATGGTGAGACGATGATACAATGTTGTTGACATGATAATGTTGGTGGAAAGATTAATTCTCTTGTAAGTTGATATAATAATTTTGTTTTGGGGTGTATTCTTTGGGTGGTAGACTTGGTGGTCCAAGAATTTGTTATGGTATGATAAAATTTTGTTGTCATGGTTAGAAAGTTTTTTTTAATGCTAATTTGTATGATGAGGTGTTATCCTTGTTGGGATATAGGGAAATTTTAATTGTCAATATGAATTTTTTATGGCATTGGATAAATATTGTAGTATGGGCAACAAAAAGTTTGTGTTGAGAAATTGTTGGTGGCAAAGATTGCTTATGGGAGGTAAGTTGATTGATTTTGGGTTCATAATTCATGTGCACTAATGCTTATGATATAGATTCTTGGCATCTGATAGGTGTAGTATAGTTTGTTATTTTAAGATTGAATTTGTTGCTGTGAATATAATGTTGAAGTGGTTTGGTGGTAATATTATGTCCCTAATTTATAAGAGTAGATTTTGTATGGTTTATTGTTTGTATGGTTAAGGAAAAATTGAGTAGGTTTTATTATGTATCATAAAATGGTAGGTGCAGAATATTATGGTGTAGTGTGAGTGTAGGCTTTAAAAGATTGTGGTAAGTTTTACTAAGTGTCATGAATGTATTAGGTGCAATTTTGTTCTAAATTGGTTAAATTTAGTCTTTGTTGAATTGGTTGTGTTGAAGCAATGAATGATGTGCATGAAATGGAAGATTGAAAGGTAAGGAATAGAGTATTGTGAAGGTTTATGCATGATGAATGGTCATTTGGTTATTTGGTATGTTTAAGTGCTTTTGATGTGACCAAAATATGTGTTTTACACGGCTTTACGTATGTTGGGTGAGTGAGATTTTTCTAGTCTGCACAATTTTGGTAAAATTACGTTTCCTGGTTCATTAACCATTCGATTGAGCTGAAATTTTGACAATTCATTCGTAACATATTTTTCTTCATTTTTACCATTGTGATCTTCGTTGGGAGGGTTTTTACTTAAATCAATGTGTCACGAACTATTGCATGACACGTTTTAATATGCTTGGCGAGTGTGATTTTTCTTGTCTACGTGCAGTTTTTGTAAAATTTAGTTTTCAGGTTCGTTAACCGTTGGATTGAGTTGAAAATTTGATAGTTGATCGGTAACATGTTGTTCTTGAGTTTGACCAGGGTGATCGTCTTTTGAATATTTGTAGTTGAAGATATATTCAACACAAGATTGCTGATTTCTTTTCATATTGTATTGTGTTGATGCTTTTGTTATGATAAATTATGATAGGTCCCCTGTTTGTAGTATACAAGTTTTTGGACTTGATGAGTTGATGTATGGTTAATTATGTGATATGACATGATATGTATAGGTTTAATTACTCGGATGATACCCACTTTAGTACAGGTGTGTCAATTTGGTACCTGCTTTTAAAAAAGTGTCAATTGCATCCCAACTTTTGAAAAAGTACTTCAATTAGGTCCCTTTCAGATGGAGTTGACTAACGTCGTTAGTCAACGTACCACATGTCAGTATGACACTGACACTGACACGTGGCATTGTAATGCCACGTGGCACTGACAATGCCACGTGTCACACACATAAACCTGACACGTGGCATTTTTATTTTTTTTTTCAAAAAATTAAAAAAAAATCAAAAAAACCACAGACTGACACGTGGCATGTTGACTAACAACGTTAGTCAACTCCGTCTGAAAGGGACCTAATTGAAGCATTTTTTCAAAAGTTGGGATGCAATTGACACTTTTTTAAAAAACGGGTACCAGATTGACACACTTGTACCAAAGTGGGTACCATCCAAATAATTAAACCATATGTATATATATACATATGCGATGAGACAATATGAATTCTTTGATAACAATCAAGCCATGATGGTTCTTTTAACCAGAGGGCTTGGTTGAGTTTGGGTAAAAGGGTTTCTTTCAACCATAAGTCTTTGACATGAGCTTAGCAAGAGTGCTCTTACCCAAGTCTTTGTTGAACGTGTAGATTTGTTGCTTGTATGTTGAATTTATATTATTATGCATTGTTTTTATTCGTATAGCTCACCTTTCAATGTTTGTGGTTATGGTTTCCAACTGCGATGATCATATAACTTGTATTGTACGGGAGTAGATGTTAATGTAGATGCAGTTAGAGAAGCATAGTTGTGAGGAGCTTGGTGGGAGTTTGGAACTTGGAAGAAATTGTAATAAGTTTTCATTTGATTACTTAATTTGGTTGATTTATTTTAATGAGGTTTTATTTTGGAGAATAAAACTTGTTTCGGATAAGATTTTGGCAAGTGATTTTCGAGATACAAAGATACAAAGATAAAAAGAATCTCCTATTAATAGATTTGAGAAGTTGACTCAAGTCTAAATGGAAGAAAGAAATATACAAAGAATCTGAAACTAAAAAGCTCTAGAACTTTATTCAAGAATGACTAATCAGTTGTCAAATGCATGCACCTCTTTTTGCTTCATGAGCATGCTAGAGGATGCCTTGGTCCACAAACAATGTTCTAAGGTTACTCAAGAATCCAGTTGAAAAGCCAAAACTACATCCTTGCGCACTTTGATTTAATCTATTTACTTACATAATCAATTAAATTGTAGATGTTCTGCTACTTTGTAGAACAAGCTTGGTTTTAATCGATTATATAAGACCGAAAAAAGAAATATTTACTTGGCCTAAATATAAGACCGAAAAAAAGGCTTATTTACATTTTTACAATACTAAAAAAAGGAAAAGACAAGTTAATAAATTATTCTCCACAATAATAGAGTTTTTTGAAGTCCTTCCTCTTCTTACATTCACCTAACCATGATTCTAGTCAAAGGTCCAATGTGACTCCTTCCAGATGGTCCTTCGTCACAGTGTTAATCTGGCACAAATATTTATTGAAAAGAGTTAAAAGTTGTTTTTTTTTTTTACTTAGAACTTGCTAAATTGACTCTACCATTAGCTAAATCATTTAAAAATAGTTTTATGGTTTTTAATTTTTTTTAAGTAAAAAAAAGAAATCTTCTCTATTATTGTAAAGTGGATTTAATTGATTTTAATACCATTATAATTAAAAAAGAATAAGATTACACGTTATGTTTGTTAAAGTATGGTTACTATTTTATTTTATTTTTTCCCTAAGTTTTGGTTACTACTACAGGTATTTAAAGTTCAAAAAAATCTACATACATTCAGATAAACGTACAACTTGTTGGTGAAAGAAAACTAAAAAATAGCTTTTCTAACAGATCATGAGTAGACAGCAAATAACATTATTTACTTGCTAAAGTTCGACATAGAAAAAGCCATATTTATTTTTTATTTCTTTCAAAGATACGAGTTTAAAGTGTAATGCTTTTTAGCAGTTACGTATATATGCATCATAAAAAAATAGACAGCTAAAGATAGTGAGAACCAATAGTACTCGCTTTAATTTGAGAAATGATTATGATAAAGGCTTTGGTTAGTGATCAAGTTGCGGAGGGACATCTCCCGCAAAAATTTAGAACTAGATCTTTACAGTAAAACGATCTCTTTTATTCATATCAACTTCATAACATAAAGATGCCAATATTCCATGTAAAAATCTTGAATAATTAAGAAATGAGCCACATATATTTTTAAAAAAATAAATAAATTATGTAAAATTGTGCTTGCAGCTTAATTAATTACGCTACGGTTTGCAATCCGGTTTTCCCTAAAGTTGTGATATGAAAAAAAAAAA
>Ga0099823_1004327_pt1 | contig 13842 bp, 7 predicted proteins | sample CowpearedBW_FD_76831 | JGI IMG/M metagenome (GOLD analysis project Ga0099823, IMG submission 76831) | Root nodule microbial communities of legume samples collected from California, USA - Cow pea red BW | ecosystem: Host-associated > Plants > Roots > Nodule | place: USA: California | collected...
ATATATATATATATATATATATATATATATATATATATATATATATATTCATATCATACTGTTCTGCTATAGATGGCTTGTTTTACAAGCCATAAAATACTTTTTTCTTTAAGTTCGGAGTTAAGTAATCATGCAAGTCAATGATTACTTTCTTAACTAATTTATTATCTTGAAATTTTTTAATTTTTTAAGTTTAGAATCTATTTATCATGTATTTTGTGACGTCCGAATATTATGTAAATATAATTATTATTTTTTAATTTTTTAATTTTTTATATTTTTATCTTTATAATTTTTTATACTTTAAATTTTTTATATTAATAAAAATAAAATAATTTGAATATTTAAGTGTAATGATTTGATGTATAAATTCAAAATAATTATGTTAATATGTGTATATAAATTATAATTAAACTTATTTACTAATTTGGTATCAAATTGGAAAAGACAAAATTAAATCATTTTAAAGAATTGAGGTACTAAATTGAACTAAAAAGTATAATAGAGGACTAAATTGAAAACAATTTTTACCATTGTAACGTGTCATGACTGTAAACTGCTACGTAACATGACAGTAAACTGACACGTGACAGATTATAAATTTAAAAAAAAAAATTAAAAATTTAAAAATTCCGTGACTTAACATGTGTCCTGTACGGACACTGTGTTAATTCCAACTTAACGAAAATGACCAAAGTGAATCCTTTAAAATAATTGGAATATTAAATTGAACCAACAAAAAATATTAGGACCAAATTAAAATAAACCAAAAAGTGGATTGAGAAAAATATTGACTGAAGAAATTAGATGGAGGGTGGAGAAAATTAAAATTGGTGGGTGGTGGAATTAAATACAGAGAGTGGGTGGATAAAGTTAATTAAAAAAGATGGTAGAGAAATTGGATGGATGTGTGGAGAAAAACAATTAAAAATGAGGGTGGAGAAATTAGACGAAGAGAGTGAGTGGACAAAAATAATAAAAAATAATGGATGAAAAAAAAATTAGATGGAGAAAGTGGGAGGAGAATAAATAATTAAAAATTATCGGTGAAGAAAGATAATTAAAAATATTGGTGAAAAAAAATTAAATGAGAAATGCCAGAGGAAAAAAATAATTAAAAGTGATAGGTAGAGAAAGTGAATGGGGGAAAAATAACTTAAAATGATGGGTAAAAGAATTAAATGGATAAAGTGTGGATGGAGAGAAATAATAAAAGACGGTGTTAATAAAAGAAAGAAAGGGGAAGTGTGATTGTTAAAAGTAAAACCCGTAGTTTTTCTTCCTAAAACCTATCATTAACATAAATTACATAATTTAAAATAAGAATTTATTCATATTTTATTGAAAATCTAACAAACAATTTTTCTTTTTACAAACATTTTACAAATTAACTTTATTATTGAGAAGAAAAAAACATAAGACTAATAGATCGTTACAAATATCTTCTTATATCAACCACAATCTCTCCAGTATTATGCATCTTCCTCAACGTTTATACATAGGTGGAAACTCAAGGTTTATACGCAGGTGGAAACCCACAATTGTAAAAAGTAGAAGGGTGAGCTAACATAAACAATAACAATAGTTTTCATCGCATTATAAGTTTAATTTTTCAATAAAAAACATAAAATTTAAACAACATATCATACAAATACACACAACACCTAAACCTAGTGTCTCATACAACAACACAATCACTAGTGATCTCAGCATCAGGAAATTAAGTTATAACTCTTGCACACAGCTTACCTTGAGAGATTCTCGACAAAGTACATAAATGTCACTTTAGATCACTCTCCTAAAGAGTCCTGACAAAGTTCACCCTTCATACAAGTAGAGATGATTACACTTCATTACCTTTCGTCGAGTCACAACACACACAAACATGTCAACAATTATCTCGTACCCATGAAACTCATAAAATCATGATAAAAATATTCCTTTAGACTTCAAAAGATAATAATCAAATAAAAAATAACCACAATTTAACTCAACTCATTATACACACATACAAACAAAAAGACAAGAAAAAGAAAGAAAAAAAGCCCCCTACCTCTTACTAGGCATGGCAAAATAGGTCAGACCAGCGGATCCTCCCGCCCAAAAAAGTCAGACCAAGATAGAAAAATCAAGTCGCAAACTTGTATCAACTCGGTCCGCCCTAACCTGTCAACCTGTTAGGGCAGCCCATGGCCCGTTTTGTTAAAAAAAAATAAACTTGTGCTTTGCTATACAGTACAACACACTCTCATTTATTATCTTCTTAGACTCTTTACTCTTTATGTATCTCTCATCTGATGCCACCATCACCTCAGTAAAAGAAAACAAGGCTCTTCATTCCCTCCTACTACCATGAACTCGTTCACTCACACAACCACCAATTAAAGTGAAGGGTGAGCGCGACTCGAGTCAACAACACGACGCAAGTCACCAATGCGACACCACGGTCAGATGAGGGAGAGCGACGACCACCACGAATAGTTCCATTTGATTTTGTTATTCTGTAAACCTTAATTTTGGGATGTTGTCCTATCTTGCGTTACAATGTCCCCTATTTTTGTAGTGATTGTTTTGGGACTAATTATGTTGAGTCATTTGGTGTTTTTGTTGATTTGCAATTTTGTTTTGATCCATTTCCACATTGTTGATTTGCAATTTTGTTTTGATTCATTTCCATATTGTTGATTATGTTACCTTTTTTTTTGTCAAGGTTACTTTACTCAATGTGTTTATCAATTGGTATTTGTCAACTTATAAGTTTAAAAAGCAAGCATGTGACAAACTGAGCTGCATTTACAAAAAAAAAAACTCAAATTGGGCCACATTAGTAAAAAATAAATCATGGCGGGCTAACCTGTCGTATTGCGGGACAAGTTATATGTTTTATCCTGCTTCCATATTGTGGGTTAACTGAACCCAACCCAATTTCGATGGACCAGAAACTATTTAGGTTAAGACTGTCCAACTTGTTTTGGCATCTTACCTCTTACTTTTCCCTTCTTTCTTCAACTCATTCAAACTTAAACTTTTAAACTTTTTTTCCTTCTTCTTTAATATGTCCCTTTTTATTAAAATATACGAGGAAAGCTTTAATATAAACTTGTTCTATATTTACTATTTGATTAAGCGTTAATCATGATTATTATTTGTTAATATTAATGATCAAAAGTTTTTTCTTATCTTGATATAAATTAATTTTTTAAAAATTTATATTGATAACAAATGTAAGTTAATATGGCTAATAATTTTTATCATTTAACATTAAAAGAACTTGATAAAAATATAAGATTTATTTTGATGATAAAAAAAATTCAAATATCAATAAAAATCTCATCTTCTTTTTAATATATTAGTCCAGAAAATTATAACTAATACTAGACAAAAAGTAATAATGGTAAAAGAAGTTATTTTTTACAATTTCAATTACAAAATAACTTTATCAATATAAAAAAAATATAATTCCTGTCAATGCATGAATAGTTATCCTAAAAACTTAATCATACTAGACTCCAGCAAAAATCAATTAAAAATATACAGAATTATTTCAAAAGTTTACCTTTTTGAAGATAGAATTTAAATAATTTAAATAATCTTTTAAATTTTAAAGTTTTTCCTCAAGGAAAAAATATATTTTACAATAAAATATTTTAAATCCTTCATAAAAAGAAAGCATTATATCTTTATAATTATTTATAAAATATGTCGTTAATTTTAATTTTTATATTATAAGAATTATTTCTTTTGTTATAAATATTTTCTTAATTCACCTTTAAGTAACTTTTTTTTAATTAAAATAACTATTTTATCAAATTTATTTGTTAAATAAAAAAATATAAACAATAAAATTATAGAAGTTATTTATATGTATTTATTTTATAATAAAAAATTATAAAACTTTTTAATTTGTTTTTATAATTATAACAATAATTTTACAATTTTTTATTATAAAAATTATGAACACAAATCCACTGTATGTTTCTCGTAGTATATGAATTATTCAGTATATAGATAGGTTTGATTAAAAAGTTTTGTGCAAATCTAATTTAATCTATTTTAAAAATTATATCTTTTTAATCTTTTAAAAATAAATAAATAAAGAAAATAGTGTTGGGGCTTGGTGACTTGGTAACATGTATTTTAAAAAAAGAAACTGGGGAGTTGGTGCACCAGAATTTCCTCCCAAGGATCAAGCACCTAGTTCCCTATTTTTCTCCTCCTCTTTAACCTCTACAAGAGAGAGACAAATCATCTTTTTACTCAAAGATTTTCCTCAACCCTTTTTGCACCATAATCTCCAATTTTCAAATCTGTCCAATAATTTTCTCTCATTTTTCTTTCTTGTTATAGTTCATATATTTTTTCTTATTACTAAATCTTTTGAAACTTCTGTTTCTTCTTCCTCCGTTTAAGCGCGGAATGGATGTTTGCGTGAAGGAGGAAGTCTCGGAGACTCCAACTGTAACTCAGAGGAAACCGCGAACCGGTGCTGTTTCAGTGCCTCCTCCGGACTCGGTCATCGAACTCAGCAGTAGCGATAGCGATTCCGAAAGCGACATTGATTTGGACGATGTAGTCGCCAGTGCACTGCAGGACGGAGGAAGTCCTTCTAAGAAGCCAAAGACTGACTCCGGAGCGGTTTTGCCGGTTGGATTCCTCAGCCCTCTCCCTCCGGCACCAGCCTCTCCACCGGCATCTCTACTGGCATTGCCGGCGCCGGAGTGGGCTTCTATTTCGGCGTCGCTGTCCAAGGACTATTCGGGACCGGGAGTGAATAGCTGCAAGCAGTTCTGGAAGGCTGGGGATTACGATGGAGCTGTCTGCGGTGGTTCTGGATCTTCAACAGGTGTTTTTTATTTTTGTCTATCTTATATGGAACTGTTTTTTTTTATCTTTGTCTATCTTATAGGTAACTGCTTTTTGTGTTTGTATATCTTATATGGAACGGTTACTTATTGCTTATTCTGGGAATTGTTGTGTTTCAGGTTATTTTATGTTTTATTTTCTTGTTTTCTGGCCTTTAATCTGTAACTAACCGCGGTAAAAAAATAATGTTTTTATTTGTTTTTCTTATTTTCAATTCTTTATTCTTTAACTTCCGGTGCGAGCCATTCCATTGATATTCTACCACAACTCCTGCCAGTTATTGAATAGAAAATCACACCAACTATGTAAAGAAAAACAATGGCTATACACAATACCTGTTTCTCCACTAGTTTCTAATTATGGTTACTCCAAACTGTAAGCAATTGACCACATACTTGATGTTTCCAACACGAAAGGTTTAGAATTAAAATGATTAACAGATTCTTAGAATGCCTTTTAGATGTCAGGCAAGGTATACTATTTCATAAATTTCTGTCGAACCCAAATATACAAATTTAGAAACTTTTGGCGTAAAACTGACTCTTATTTAACTTATTGTTTTTGCCTACTCTTACTCTAGTGATGAAAACCATTTGCCAAAATTCAAGTTTAGAGTTAATCTTTTCATCTGACATCAAAACTATACCGTCCACAAAAAAAATGCAATTGGGGATGAATCTTTGAATGTCAGTATATCCAATACTAAATTAAATAGTTAATGACTAAAAGATGTATATCTTATAAAGTCAAAGTCGAACTTTAAGCTTAATTTAAGAAACAAAATGTTTTTGCAAGGTCTAGTGAGTGCAAAGGCTGAATTATGAACTATGACACAAGGGGTATGTGAATTGTTATGGATGAGAATTATTGTAAATGATTTTAAAGTGGCATGTAAAGAACCAATGATTCTTTATTGTGATAAGAAGTAAGCTATTAGCATTGCTCACAATCCATTTCAGCATGATCGGATCAAACATATAGAGATAGATTGACACTTTATTAAAGAGAAACTGGATAGTGGCCTTATTACTCCTACATCCCATCTGGACTTCAGTTAGTAGATCTATTTACAAAAGGTCTTCCCACTGAGCGATTTCATGATCTCACATGCAAGCTGAGAATGATAGATATCCATTCACCAGCTTGAGAGAGAGTGTTGTTAACTGGATATTAAATGCAATACTGAAAGTTGTTGGTAGGATATTAAATGTATTACTAGAAGTTGTTAGGAGTTGTTAAAAGTTATTAGAAGGTGCTAGAGATCTCATGTAATTATTACTTTAGGGTTTGAGTTCTCTATATATAGAAGTTGATGTACTGTTTCAAATGAATCAATTGAATAAAATTTTCTTTCTTATTAATTCTTTCAAGTGTTATTAATGATGATTTAGTCTTTAGTTTTGCACTTGTATTTGAAAATATTTATTTTGTACGCATAATCTTTGTCTAGTAGTCATCATACTATCCACTTCTACATGCTTTTGAGGTTGAAATATGTGTAGCCATAAGTATTAAGTATGTAATATGATTCTCTTGATTAATATGTTGGGACTTAATTGATCAGGGATCATTCTAGCAAGCTTGTTAAGTTTTGATAGTCATTCATTGATTTGGACACGATGGTTTAATCAAGGTTCAACAAGCAACCTTTTTTGAACCACCTTTGTTGTGCAACAACAAAATTCATTGTTATAGATGTTTTTTTGCCCTTTTTTTTGTTTTCTTTTTTGTGTCTAGCTGACACAAAACTGAAGTTCTCTAGAGCAGCCTGTGTTGTTGACAATGCAATCGGAACCTGATATTTCTTCTAAAATCTGCAGTTGGTATGGATCATGTCAGAGTTCACCCCAAGTTTTTACACTCTAATGCCACAAGCCACAAGTGGGCTCTTGGAGGTAAAGTGGGAAATGGGCAAATTTGTATTATTGGTTAATCATTATTTGTGATATTAGATATAGTTTTGTTTTCCTTCCCCTAATCCTTGGAGGTTTATTGTTATGTAGCATACTTATATTAGCTATCTTACGTTTCTGTAGCTTTTGCTGAGCTTTTGGACAATTCATTGGATGAGGTATGTGTTTCTTGTCATCCTTTTAATAAAGCAACGCTTGTGATTATTGCCCTGCCTTACTTCTTGAATTTGAGTTCAGGTTTGTAATGGGGCGACATATGTTAATGTAGATATGCTTATAAATAAGAAAGATGGCTCCAGGATGTTGCTGATCGAAGGTATTTCATCCATAAAATGTTTACTCAAAAGATATATGAAAGGAAAAATGGAGCATATTCTTAGCTACGATGATTGATTTTGGTAGTAAAACAGAAGGACGTAGGGTGTGAAAGAGTATCCTGTAAAATTTCGTAGAATATGTGGCTTTTATTCCTCCATGAAGAAAGCAAGTCTTAACTTATATTTCTGTTTTGTTCTGTTCTGAAATTCTTGCATACAACTTTACCCCACTTGTCTTAAACAAGTGTATGCTAAAATTGGATTGGTTATTTAGATAATACATTATTATTGTTATTCCTTTAAATATTTAAGCTTACCACTATTTCATCAATAGTCTCTTTATTTCTTTAAGTTGATATCCCAGGTACAAATACCACTGCACCTTTTTACATTGTGACAAAATGAGTTCAACCCATTTTCAAAAAATTCAAGCAACCCTAGGTATGTCTAGGTTGGGTGTAATTGACTAACTTAAAAAAAAAAAGGTTATGAAAGGGTGACTCAAAGGTTGACCAACCAAATAAAAAAAATAGAAGAAAACCCTTTTCAACTTCATAATAAGGAAAAGTAGCAACCCTTATATTACAAGCGAGGTTGTAGTGTTGAATTAGGATTTAATCCACTTTTTAAGATCTTATAAGAGCCTATTGTGGTAACATTTGTGAGTGATAGCATATTGTCTTTAGATATAGCAAAAATAAAGTAAAAACCTTGTCTTATATACTGGTTTTATATGATTTCAAACACATTGACTCACTACTTGACTTGAAAGTTTACATGAGTTTAAAGAGTTTGATAGAGATTTAAATCGTTTCCACTACCTATGATAGTGAGCACGTTAGAGTTTAAAGAGTTAACTTGAGTTTGACAGCCTTTACCACCACCACACACAAACACCCTTCAACTAATTGACATGATAAGTAGTTTTCAAAGTGAGTTTATTTCAAAATTTGAAAAAAAAGAGTCCTGATGAGTAGTTCTTTAAAATTTTTAAACTTTCAACCATAAACCACTCCAAACTGGTCCATTGGGCATTTACATCAACAAGTTCACAACCAAAAAAACGAGTCCTGATGGGTTACTGTATATACAAGAGATAATGAAAATAAGTTAATTTGATGCTACCAAACGTGTTCAGCTGTTAGAAGTAACATAACCCGATTTGCCATCTCCACTGAAAAGTAAAATTTATTATTTGACATAAGAGGAATACATGAAAAAGGTTTAGAAATTTGATTTTGTCTTATTAGTAGAATCACAATAGAAGTGCTATACGCTCTCTCTTTTTAGCACTCTTGTTTTCTTTTTGTTATCAAAAATCTAAAATGTTTGATCTTTAATTTTTATTTCAGATAATGGTGGTGGGATGGACCCTGATAAAATGCGTCAATGTATGTCACTGGGGTATTCTGTGAAAAGCAAAATAGCGAACACAATTGGACAATGTAAACCTTTACTCAGGGTAGAATGTACATCTTGTTGAATAAACTTGTCAAAAAGAGTATGCTTATCTATTGTGTTCATGTGATAGATGGAAATGGCTTTAAAACAAGTACCATGAGGCTAGGGGCTGATGTAATTGTTTTCTCCCGTTTTCCAGGGAAAGATGGGACAAGGTTTGTTTAGCTCTCTTGTTGCTTCATTCAAATTTCTTTCCTAGTTTGAGATATGTTTGCATATAAGGGGAACTTGCTGTGAGGCAATCTGGTTATGATTAAGGATTTGTTGGATTTATAATGCTTGTTTTCATGCACAATTATGTATTATTACTTTTTACCAAATTTATAATAGCTGTTGAATGTAAGGTTATCTTGCTATTGTATATATGTAATAATATTTTCCTTATAAAAAATTATGTGAGGTAGTTCTTCATTTATCACATTAAAAAAGAACTATTCAATGTAAGGTTATCTTGCTATTGCAGTTGAGTGATATTATTTTCTTTTATCACATTGAAAAGCTAAACAATCTTATCTTGTATCATTTGTGAATTTTAGTTGATGAGGTTTCTGTATGACGTCTTGATGCAGCCTAAAACATACCCATATGAAGTGTTCCTTGTTTGTTGGAGTTCAATGATTTTGTTCCGGAGGAATAAATATATATTTAGCATTACCTGGTCTACTACTGTCACCATGTCTACTGCCTGCTATCATGGTTTTCAAAATCACACGAAAACCATAAAATTCTGCTCAGGTTGACATTAGAAAAAAAAGGAAGTCAAAAATGACATTTGATGTGTTTGTTTCCGCGTCATGGTTTATGCACAATGCATCCAGGTGATAATTCTGTTTGGGTTGACGTCATGTTGTCGTATCACATGAACATATCTTTGTTGATGTTTTCCCAGCTCTGTTATGTAGCGATGTTCTCATTTGTTTTGTCCTGGACAGCCTTTGCGACCTCAACTACTCTCCCATATGCTTTCTATTGTCTATTTCATACATTGTAGGTTGGGTCATATTAGGGTTTTTGTCTTTTTTCTCCTCTTGACACTTCAGAATGTTGTGCTTCAGTTTTAGTCCAACAACTTTTTTTTTTTTGTTTATGTAAGACATACATAACATAATAGAGTTAACTAAATGATAATAATAAAACTACAATAATTATTGTTCTTATAAATTTATTGTTTTTCGTGACTTGCTTATATATCTAATGGGGTGATTTGGATGTTTTATTAGCTCTACTCAAAGCATAGGTTTGCTGTCTTACACATTTTTGAGGAGTACGGGAAAGGAAGACATTGTAGTACCCATGGTAATTTGTTTTCTTTACTTGTAGATTTTAGTTTTTTTTTTTGAGTATATATTATTATTACGAGTGAAACTAAAATATTTATATTGATTTTTTGTCTTACATATTTTCCTATGAGACACAAAAGCCTCTTTCGTGGTGTTGTATAACAGGAGTTTATACTGTATATTGGAATTCTCTGATAGTGATATAATTTGTGTGCTTGAAGATTGATGAATTCCCGTGGTCTCAATATACATTGCATCTTTAACCTTCATTATTGTCTCAATCTTGCAATGATTATCTGAATTTTCTGCTGTGAGGACCACTATATTCATGGATTGGAAAGCATGGGATGGGTCAGGATGTTTGTGGACTGAAATTAGACATTTTGGGATGAATTGGGGTTTGAAAACATAATTCGTGGACTGCACAGTATGGGATATGGTTGATATGTTTGTGGACTGGATGAATTATTTAATTTGATTGTTTAAATATGTTCTTCTAATTATGCATCTAACTATTGATTACTGAAACTAAAGTTGGACTATGAAAGAAGAGGACGGCAATGGAATAAGATAATACGAACTACTCTGGATGATTGGAATAAAAATGTTGAAACAATGGTACAGTGGTCACCATTTTCTGATGAGGCTGATCTTCTTCGTCAGGTAATCCCTTATTGTTTGAAAAGAGTATTAATCTGATATTTTACTTTTCTTACATAGCGTCTGCTCTTCTTGGTGCTAATATCTTAATTCTATGAATCATGGTTTCATGTCTATATTGTTGATAAACTGTTATTGTCTTAATTTTTAGTTCAACTTGGTGAAAGATCATGGTACACGAGTAATTATATACAATCTTTGGGAAGATGACCAAGGTCAACTGGAACTTGATTTCGATGCTGATCCACATGTATGCTTGATAACTGAAGATTGTCATCCTCCCTCATCAAAAATTCTTTGTATGAGCAAATATCATAGAAATTTTGATACGTTTATGGTTTTGTGTCAGGATATCCAAATTAGAGGTGTTAATCGAGATGAGAAAAACATACAGATGGCTAAAGAGTTTCCCAATTCTCGACATTTTTTGACCTATCGGCATTCACTAAGGGTAAATGAAGATGATTATTATTACTACTAATATTTGTGTAGAAAAAAAGCAGATTTGGCTGCTTTCTGCATGGTATTGCGGCTCCACTGTGTATTTAATACGTAGTGTAATATTTTATATAGAATTTAGGGTGTATTTGGTAGAAAGGAAAGAAATTAGTTTGAAATAGTGAATGTGAATAACTGTGAAATGAAGTGGAAATGAAGTGTTTGGTTTAAGAGTAAAAGGTATGAGAGAAATAAGAAATAAAATAAAAGATTGCCACATAATCAACTTTTTCATATAATAATTGATCATGTATATTCTGCAAGGCCACTTGCTCAGCCAATTATATTGCATTTTGTTGTGTATCCAGAGTTATGCTTCAATTTTATATCTGAGGCTTCCTTCTGGCTTCCGAATTATTCTTCGCGGGGAAGATATTTTGCATCACAACATAGTGAATGATATGATGATGTCTCAGGAGGTGACCTACAAGCCTCAAGCTGGAGTTGATGGGCTTCTTCCAAAGGACTCATATGTAATGTCTTTGTGTTTTGTATTCCCAACTTGTACAGAAATCTGATTTCATCTAGATCTTGTGACAGATGGTTGCTGTTGTTACTATTGGATTTGTCAAGGATGCAGTTCACCATGTTGATGTCTCGGGTTTTAATGTCTATCATAAGAATCGTCTCATTAAGGTAGGGTTTGTTATGATGAACAAATCAGAAAGTCATAATTGTTATTATTTATTTGCCTAATGTCACCCTTAGTCTTGCTTGTTTCATTCTTAGAAATTCTTAGAAGTTATTAGAGAATTTCAGAGAGATTAGAACGTGTGGATTCTGATATAAACGTACACAGCGATCTGTGTTTTTTTACATCTGCTATGCATAGCTTCTGTGCAAGCTAAAAGGAGATATTTATAACTCCTTGCTAATTTAATAACCAGTAAGGGAATAGCCAACAGTAAGCTATGAATAGCAACAGTAGCTAAGAAATGGTATCCTCTAACAGAAAGGAGAAAGTATGCAATTTATCCCCTGGCTATTGAGGTTTAATAATTTGATGCGTTTATTGGGTATTGTTCTGAAAATAATCTTGCTTTATCTGTGCTGAAATTGACCTTGTTGTAAGGAGTTTCTTTTGAATTAAATTAAATTATTGTCTGTGGAACTTTCATATCAAGTGAAGCACTCTAGATGTCCGTCCTTTCTAACAGTCATAAGGGTTTCCATGATGATAAAACAATCAATATGGACTTTGCCACTTGGTGGAGTTGTTCTATTTGTTTGCAGTATCCAAAATCATTGTCACCATTTTTACGTGTTGTTTTCTTGATTGTCAGCCTTTCTGGAGGATCTGGAATCCAGCTGGAAGTGGAGGACGTGGGGTCATTGGTTGAACCTTTTCTATGTTCATTGAGTTCTGAGTTCCCTTTATCAAGTCTATTGTATTCATTTAACATAAGGTTCATTTCTATTTGCAGGTGTCCTGGAAGCCAATTTTGTGGAACCCGCTCATGATAAACAAGGCTTTGAGCGCACATTAGTTTTATCAAGACTGGAGTCTAAATTGATACAAATGCAGAAAAAATACTGGTAATTGTTTATTCTTTATTGGACTATTGTTCATGATAATGGCTTGTGAGTAATATGAATTATGTATACTTATTTATTATTGTCTATTTTATTTAGGGGCACTAACTGCCACAAAATTGGTTATGCTTCCAATCGAAATAAAATACAAATAAGAGATTCTGGTGATAAAGGTATGATTTGAGGCCATGCTGTTGTTGTTTGATGCTATGCTCTGCTCGTTCGGTGATTGAAATTATGTTGTGGATGACCATATGGTATTCTACAAATGGATCTTTTCTTTTGTAGACACAACTCCTGAATATGTTCCAGAACCATCACAATCAAAAAGGAAATATTCTACCATGGATGGCAAGGTAACGCCATCGACATCAGACAAATTGCATTCACAACCAAATCAGAAACGGATGCAAAAAGAAACAGAAAGAGAGAGTGCATTTAATAATAAACGGATGCAAAAACAAACAGAAAAAGATAGTGCATTTATTAATGGCCGATCTCCTGTTTCTCCTCCTAAACATATAATACAAAGTTCATCCGAGGAATCATCCTCTGATGATGATCTCAGTGAGGATCTCTTGCCTAAAAGAACAAAGAAGACATCTGCCGCTGAGAAGTCATTTGAAAATGAGAATGGAGGCACTACATCAAATAGAAAAGCCTCACAGTACACACGGGCATCCGCATCCAAGATAAAGGTAGTGAATATCATCACCTTTATTTCACTTTGTTTTCATTCTCCTTTTTTAAGCTAGAATATGTGCAGGCATTAGAACTTGAATTATTAACATGTAAGGCCTAGAAAAAAGTGGAATTGGAAATTTATTGCTTCTACACTGAGTGTGCTGTAAAACCTTTTATCGGTATTTAGGAATGAAAAAAATGAAGAAAAATAGAAAAAAATGGAATATGTGAGTGTCCAATGCGACAAAGCTTGTCTTATTTTTGAGGGAGCATGGAGGTCATAGGTGCCAACTATCTGGTAAAAGACACGGTGTTTAATAGTTTTTAGCAGATTAAAAATATTGTATAATTGGTCTTTAACTTGTGCCAATTAGCCAGATTACTATGGTACCGATAAGCTGATATTTTGTTACCGTTCTGCAAGAATTCTTTAAACAGTAATCATGACACATCATGCAATCTGCTGATCATTATAGTGTTTTGTTTCTAACCTCTAAGCGGCTAACGTAATCGTAATATACTATTGCAGATGAAATATTTCAATTTCTTATTTTACTATGTTCAACTATATGTATTCCTCTATCCGTAGAGTACATTGAATGTACAGAAATGGCTATAACAGAGTTTCTCTTA
>Ga0099823_1004335_pt1 | contig 13832 bp, 8 predicted proteins | sample CowpearedBW_FD_76831 | JGI IMG/M metagenome (GOLD analysis project Ga0099823, IMG submission 76831) | Root nodule microbial communities of legume samples collected from California, USA - Cow pea red BW | ecosystem: Host-associated > Plants > Roots > Nodule | place: USA: California | collected...
AGAAAAAAAAAAAATATATATATATATATATATATATATATATATATATATATATATATATTAATTTTCAAGGACACTTAATGTGAAATGAAGGACATGAATACTAATATCTAGGAAGGATGAAAATAATAATAAAGCTAACACATCATTGCCATGTTTAATATAATAAATAGGTCTTTTTGGTTCATGTTAATAGCTAGTGAAAAGGTGTAAAAGAAAAACAAGAGTCTGAACAGTACTAAAAAAAATTATGGAGATTCGCACTCAAATTATAATATTTACACATACCAATAGGTATGGTAATTCTAAAGGCCGCTAGTTTCTAGAATGCTCCTGATCACGTGCACTGATTATCATTCTACATGCTAATTTAATCTTCCTTGTCACCTGGTTTATACTCTTTGATTTCAGCTTCTGAAACAGAACTGCTTGCATCATCAACTTGAACTTGATTTGGTACAGCATGGTACTCATCACCTCCTTTACTGAAGCTCTGAATAAGCATCAGTAATGCCACAAAAAAAACAACTACGTATACCACTCTAATGTCAAAAGACCGATGAATGAATCGCATTAAGGAAGGTCCACTGAATGTGTTGTTTATGGTTCTTCCTTCCCTGTATCCTTCCAGAAATTTTGTGATTTGAGTTGCCTGATCCTCCCCCTCAATGCTTTCTGAATCAACAACCTGAAAATCATTTCAACGAAATGGCATTAAATACAAATGTACACAAAAATCAGCAGATTGAAGCCTACGTGACCTTGATATAAACAAATAATTCATGTTACCAACATAGTTAAGCTTTGATAGCAAGATCAACACTGTGGAAGTCTAGTCAACTAATCAAGTGCATTAATTTAACTGTGGAAAGATGTATCTGAAATTCCAAATGGAACAATGACATTGATAATATATAATAGACAAATGCCTTTCAATTCTTCATGACTGAGGAGCACAGTCCATAGTTTATCTTGAAGACATACTATGTAAAAGGTTTTTCTAAAGCAACTGAAGTGACTAAAATATACAGTGAAGACTAGTACATTGAGATTCAATAAAAGCTCCATTTGACAGTATAACGGAACATTCCCTTAAGACTTATACAAAAATCTAGAGAGGAATCTCAATTCGCTCTTGTATTTTAGATTCAATGTCAGAATAAGAGAATTTTCTCCAGCTTCACAACTCATCTTGAAAATACTCAAGTATAGAAATATAGGTTCAAATTGCTAAAACAATAAAAGCATGCAAGAGAAGAGTCTCAGCACAACAAGACAAACTTAAAACTAGGCATGTAAATAAGAGTACAAGACAATGAGAGTCCACGCTACAGATCATTTCGAGAATTAGAATTTGGATATACTAAAATAACTTTTAAAAGTAAAGACCATAGACTTACTGAAAGGTAATCATCACTTTTATCCCAAACCACCATTTTTGGTAGTTTAGTACTAATATCAAAATTTTCAGCAAATTCGTCCATCTGTTTGACTCCAACATAACCAAATACTAAGTCACGATTAGCAGAGGCAGCACCCTTTAATAACTTAGTCAGGTCTCTTGATCTTTCTTCATCTTCATCCTCAACAATTGTCAAAACTATTTTCCTACCATCTGCTTTCACCAACTTAAGTGTTTCGTAGGATATCGGCACAACCAAAGGCATCAGGTTTTGTTTAACAAAATCTTCCAAAAATTCATCTGTTTTATGAAAACAAACATTATTCATCAAATGATTACTGTAATACAAACAAAATACGTTCCAGCATAACACAATGCGGGAGAAGAAAAAGCAAAAATGTATAACACATAATCAAGAAGTGCTACGAGCTTAGAACATTGTAGTAACTCCTAGTGACTCGCATGAAAGGAATTCTGGATTAATAGCTAACATTCAAGCTCAGATTGATTAAGAAAAAAAAAATCACTGAGGTATTTGCATTCAAACTTCAATTCCTACCATGAAACAAAAGAGGCCCTCTCAAATGAAATCATTCTGTTAAGCTTAGATTTCAACTTCAGTCAAATTCCCTTGGTAATTTCTTCACAACTTATTTCATTAACTGTCAGGACAGAAATACAAACGGATGCCATAAAAGTTACCTTATACCACCAAAATTTCAAAGATGAAGACACAGCTTCAAGTTTTATTAGCATTCCACTCAAGTAAAATGCAAACATCTTAAAACACTTGAGACTTAGAAGTTTGAAAAATGTCTAAGAGTTCAATTCTGTTAGCTGATTCAAAATTTCTTGGATGTGTCAAGTCCAACTCAAATGCATGAATCTTTTGGAGAAGTAAAGATGGATTAACTAGAACATAAAATAAGTATAAGTGATAACCTTGACTATGTAATATCAACTAACCTTCAAATGGTCCATAGAATGTGTTCCGCTCATTGTACTGTGGATTCAGGGAAACCAATGCAGGAATCTTATCAAAGTCATACAATACCATGAGATCCTCTGAAAAGTCCTTTGCCACAGAAAACCATGCATTTTTCTTGTACTTTATGCCAAACTTTTCTATTACCGTGTTGTTCAAACAAAAACCTATAAAAATGGGGAAAAAAGTGCCAGCTTCTGCAACGAATGTATTCACGGCAGAATCTGAATCCAGAATAGAAACATCAGAAGCAGCAAACTTCTTCAGATATCTAACGAGTAAATCTGCCTTCCTTGGTCCACGGTATTCGGTGGGGACGCCATGATTAAACAGCAAAATGGTTGGATATGCACTACAAACCAGAGTAGAAGTATTGTGAGTTCATTCATGAAATAAAAGCATTTGTCTCCTTAATTGCTGAACCAAAAAGTAACACGTATATTTCAGTTATTAAGAAACAAAGACAGTTTCAACAAGCCATATAACGGTATGGCCCAGAGACATACTCAACATCATATTTTTTTGCAAGGCTGGTATGCTTGTCTGCATCTACTTTTGCAATGACAATGGGTTTGTTCAAGGTTGCAAGTACAGGCGCAGCTGCATCTAACTGCAAGGAAGAAAAGCACAGCTATTATCTCACACAAACAACAACAACAACAACAGAGACTTATCCCACTAGGTGAGGTATTATCCTAAAAAATAAGTGCAACATAAAATGACACTCGTTAATCTCTCGTCGAGCAAAACTAAACATGAAGTGCAATGCATTATAAAACTCACATCACAAATCAGTTTTATCTCAGAGACCTTTGACAAAGTTCACACCTAATAGAAACAATGCAACATGTGAAACCAACACTCGACAATCAAACCACTAAAGAAAAACAAAATGAGCATCATGCTTGAGATGCACTGTCCACCAACATCAACACAAGGAGCCCTAACAACACACTAAAAACTACAAAACCATGAGTGAAGTTCATTCCCACTCATTAAATAAGGAGTGAAACCCACAAAATTTTGCAATTTCCGATAGATTTCAATCAACAGAAGAGTGTTAGAAACAGTACTTCAGAGGGTATCCTGTTAGCATTTCTCTTATTAAGACAGAAAAGCTTCCACTAATTCATTACATAGATACTATATTGTCAAAGCAACGAACACCAAAGCATGACCCATGAAGCAAAGGGAAATAAAAAGAGAATTATGAAAGAGAGTTTGAAATCAAAAGGAAAACTTGAAGAGACCCATGAAAGAAGGGTATAAAGGGCACCCACCTCGGGAGCAAGACGCTTGCAGTGACCACACCAGGGAGCGTAAAAGTCAACCAAGATGTGATCAAAGGAAGCTATGGCGGAATCGAAGTTGGAGTCGTCCAAAATCAAAACCTTTCCATCCACCGAAAATTTCTCAGCTTCCCCAGGCCAAAACTGGATCAACAACAGAACACTTACAACAACCGAAACCCTCATCGTCATCTTCTATATTTGTTTGTGTCGGATCTCAACACGACACGACCCAACACAACACTTAAAACTCTGTTCTGCGCCTTTAAACTTCCTAACCTCTATTTCCTACTGTGCATGATTATCAGATCGGATCAGATAGTGGAATTGGATTAAAATTTAAACTTAATTTCACTTTACTATTCAAATTACAACCTTACCGTGGCTGGTTCAGTAGGTACAGGAGATATGACTAAACTAAGTTGACTCGGTATTTCTATTAAATTTAGATATTGAGTATTCAATTAAATTATACCAATAATAACTAAATTAAAACTAACAGGTGTTTTATAATATATACTTTTTAAGAAAATAAAATTATATTGATAGAAAGTATGCAAAATATATTAGATTAAGAAATTTTGTTATTTTTTTTAAACGTATGGTTTGCTATACTTCCACGCATATTCCTTTATTTTCGCATGTAAAGAAAATACCATCTTGTAAAAGGGGACATATTAAATTAGATTGGATCAAAATAGAATTACCAAAACTTAACATGAAATATTATAAATTTTGAAAGATCAAATCCAACCTATTGTACTTTAACACAAATTGTGTTACTAGATAAAAAAAGAAGATATTTTGGTTTACAAAATGAAATGACAGATAATAAAGTAAAAATAAGGAAAAGAAAAGTAAGATGATTTTTTTAAAATTATTTGATATCAAAGAAAAAAATAAGAAAAATAATTATCTTATTTGATTTTTTAGAAGGTAAAGGAAAAAAAAGTCTATGAAATGCCAAACTATTTAAATAGAAAATAATGTGCAATATAAATAAAAGTATTTTTCATCTTTTGCATTTTTTTTCTTTTTTTTTTCTAATTTAAAAAGAAATACTTCTGTGTGCATATAAATTATTCTCGTATTTTTAACACCAAAAATTTTGGAAGACTATAAAGTATAGTTTTTCTTCCTCTCTTTTTTTCTTTTGAATATTAGTTCAATTTTAAAAATATATTGAATTACATTTTGAATATTCAGTTATTGTTAACATTTGATATTGAATTACATAAGATAAGCTTGTTGAAAAGGGATTTTCAATATTCCAAATTCAAGGAGAAAATTATGATACCAATACTGGATAGATATAACACATCTATTGATTCTTAGAAAACATAAGATTTGTCTTTAGTTCAACAAAACTGATCCATGTCTTGCAAATATAAGAATAACAAAGATTTATAAGAGAAGAAGATGTGACGGAGAAAATAAAAATAGAAATCATATTCTTATTCTTCAAGTTTCATTCTTAACGGAAATGATCCTTAAGTTATCTTACATCACATCGGAGTTAGATTAAGTGCAAAATTTTAGGACACCAGTGTAAATGTTCATAGAATAATTTCATTCTATCATCTGAAAAGAGGACAGATCAGAATTAACTCAAATAAACAATATTTATTTTAATACATTACCCTTAAAGGGTCATTTATCAGGATAGAATTTGCAAATATAAACAAGTAAAAGAATTGTATTTGTTATATGATATACACTCCTAATTGGAAGAGAAGAAAATCAATATTAAACAAACAATAGAATGAAATAAAAAAATGTATGACCCATGTTTAATTCCTGTTTTTATAACTTTTATAAATAAGAAAAATGAAATAACTTTTCCTTCCACTCCATTCTTCCCTCCGCCACAGCCATCAATATTCATCCACCAACAAAGTAACTTACGTCATTCACATGATTGCGCACTTAAAGTGGGTGATTATGTTCTATCAAAAATGAAGCCTTTCGGGTTAGTGTTATCACGATACAATGGTTACTTGACTCCTGATAGGAATATAAATACCACGGAACAAGATACATGCTACCAAAACAAGGCTATGATATTTTCACCAATTCTAGCAGTTACGGAAAAAATAATAATTACATTTTACCAGGGTGTAAATTTAAATCCCAAAAGTCAGCAGGAACTGCTTCAGACTTTATAAAAGTTACGAGTGGCATAGCGACCTCAAGGAAAGAATGTTTGAAGTATTCCTTGCATCATCTCAAGTCACCCAGCCAGCTGGCTAAGTTTCCTTCAGCGAATGCAGCTTCTCTCAATTCAAAACAATGAGAGAATAAACAATCGCTCAAGGCAATCAATCTCACTGCAACTTAACACGCTTAGAATTGGTTTCTCTCAACCATTCAATGCAATCCTCTGCGGTTCCAGATGGATGGGCAAGTTGCCAAGCCATTGCTTTATCCAGCTGCAAGTGAAAATGAAAACCTCAAATTTCATGGCAGCGAGTGAAAATGCATTAAGCCAAACAAATGACTTACCGACTCCTTTACAAGAGGCCCTCCTTTAAGCCCTAAGTTATTCATGACATCTTTGCCATTGATCAATTGTTTTACGTCCCATACCCTCTCAAGGCCTGCTATCCACGAAAACGTGTTAATTAAAAACAGTAATTTGAGGCATAGAAAACTACTTGAGTATCCAGCATACAAATATACACACCTCTCGTCAAACACACTCTATCGTGGGACATGGGATGCAAATAGTTATTGTCTTTTTTCCCCTATTACCCTAGCTTTTCTTTATTTATAATTTTCTAGCGAAAACTATACTTTCTACCACAATATAGTATCATTGGCATTCTCATTGAAACAGACAGTCACTAGTTCAAACTGCTGCAAGCCTGCAGCATCAGGGCAAGTGCTACGCTAGAAGAAAGCTTCCAAATTCCAAATCCAAAGGAAAAATAAGAAAAGGATCATTTACACAAATGAACACTCAACTATTCAGATAAAAAGAATACATTGACTAGTTTAGATATGATACAAAAATAGAATTCAAATGCTCTACAATGACAGGATATTTTTTATGAATATAGTTGAGAAAACAAGTATTTGACTTCTTCGAAAGATATAAAGCACAAGAAAAAGAAGGTACTGAAAAAAACTAAAAATTGAAGACATCACAAAATAGACAAAAGAGCAAAATGTTCACCGAGTTTGGTTATAGCATTCTCCACAGTATTAAACAGATCTCTTCTTCTGTCCAGCTGCGAGGGCCCATCTTCAATGTCAATAGGATGTAGTATAGTGGATATCAACAGTGCAACTCGCCAAAAATCTTTAAGCTCTCTTAAGAGAAACCCTAAATGAATAAAATATTAAAAGTTCAGCTATATAAATACAATTCATAAAGCACAATAGCTTACATTAATTTCCTATACAAACACATGGAAGAGCAGGCAAGAATCACAATGCAAAATCACAACACTGAACTCAGCCATGATATTTTAAGGAAAACCCTAATCTTCTATTTCCTTCTTTTATTGACACAATTTAAAACTTTTCGTGTCTAAAAAAGGTACAGAAGTATGACTGCAAAATAAATATAAGGAAATATGGGTTGTAGGCTTTAGCTACTTTCTACTGCAAAGCCAATAGTAAAATTGAAACTGCAGCATACGGAAACATGAAAAACTAGTCTGCAGCACACTGTAAGCATGAAAAGACTATAAATGAAGATTAATGACAACAATAGCTACTTGTCATTAAACAACTATGGACAATGACAACTCTTTTACTAGAAGAATGGGAAAGGCAAATATTAAAATCTAGACCATTTGGTCATAGAGGTTCACTCTGATTACCATGTCATGTCATGGACAAACAATTCCAAAACACTTAAGCTGGTAGGTAAAGGACCATAAGAGCTTTTATACTAGATTTCTAACAATCCAAAAAACAGCATACCGCAGACAAAAAACCTTGGTTGGTAGCAGAGCAAGAAAACTATACCTGTCAGTACCCTGACTCTAGAATAGACAGGGACATCAACCAAGTCTCCCATCCAATCATGATCGACAACTTGGTCATCCTCACCAGATGTAAGACAAGGGAACAACGACAAGAATTTATGTGATGCTTGGTGTAAGTTAAGCACCTATATTTTGAGGAACAAATGCAAATATCAATACAAATTATCAACAAGAGTCAATAATACAAAAAATAATTTAAATTATAAAAGTTATAATGCATCTTTGGATCTTAAGAAGGCTAAAAGGAATGAAAGCTGACCATTTCCGCATCCTTAGCTTTTCGTTTAAGTGACTCCCGGATAATATGATTGACAACAGGAACCTATAACTTAGAATCCAATATTAGGCTATGAAGCAACATTTTATTTGAAATACAATCGCAAGAATAGACACATGGTACAATGATCAGATGCAACTGATATATTAGTCTCCACCCTCCAAAAGATGAGGAGTTGAGACAACTGTGCAAGACATTGTCCAAGTTGAGGAGCTCCAACACAATAACTAAATTTTAGATCAAGGCTTGACTGGCTAAACTCAACTCAAACAATTATTTTTAAATGTTTTTTCAAGTTAGAAGTGCCTGCAAACTGTAATGCAGGCACTAACACAATATTGTCTTATTTTCTAGTTTAGAAGAAGAAAGATAATTTTATTTCATGTTCATTCAGATTTACAGAGATTTTGATTTATAGGGAGAGTTAGTTTGAGATTTTCAAACCAGTCAGACTACAATTCAAATTAAATAAAAAAATATAAAGGTATATCAGGAACAACTAAACAGAAAAGACAATGATAAAATCACTAAAAAAACTAATCTTATCTATTGTAAGGGTTCTAGGATTCATTTATTCTGAAATATCCTAACAACTTCCTCAACCTTCCCCCTCGACTTGCTTACAAGAAATTCAGAATCAGGCTAAAACAGTCAACTGGTTAGAATGTCTGCCAACTGTTTGGAAGTTGGGACAGATGGCATACAAACAACTCTTCCATTAACCTTTGATAACTGGCATACAAAACCACAAGATATTGTCCTAGATGTTTCAACTACCAAATTGAAATCCCAGAGCTCATAAATACTTGCAGCTTAATATTGACAAATCACAAATAGTACTAGCATATAGAAAAATTAATGGGTATGTACCTTCTTTGCTTTCTTTTCTCTGTAAGTGGTATCTCTAAGAGGGAGAAACAAAGCAGCACAAAGTGCTAACCTTTTTTGTTCAGCCTAAAATACAGAGAAAACGTGTATCAGCATATCAGATACTTCCTCTGGACTCACAGACAAAAGTAAATGTTAGGTGAGCTTAAAAATAAAAAAATCAACTCCCTAAGTCCTATTGAATACTACTATTAAAAATTACCGTTATCTTTAAATCTAAACATCCTTCTCAATAAATACAAAGGAGGGTAGTTTAGAAAAGTACCTCTTTATCTTATTAAACAAGAATATTAAACTAACCCAACTTTTATTCTTCTTAATCAAAGTGAAAATGATTAATTTTGCTTATATTTGAGTCTAGAGGTAGTACACTGCTAAACAAACACAAAGTTATACAGGAATAGCCATGCAACTCTGACTACAAAAAGAATAAATGGAACAAAAGAATAAAAGGCAAAGATCACTCTTCCATTTATTACTTACAGTGAAAGTTGACTCTCCAAGTAAATCGACAAGGTTCCAAGCAGTATCCAAGCAAGAAATGCAAAGCCTGGAAAAAATTTAAAAAATGATTGATCAGCATGACCACTGAAATATCACGCAAGAGAATAGTAAAAAAAAAAGCATAATTATAAAAGGTTTACATTGAGAAGAAAGAAATGAGAGAAAGTATGTTCCCAATAATAATACCAAATTGATATACGGTCTATATAATACATAATATACCCAGAGTCACTTACTTCATACAAATAATTAGGTCAACTATTAGTTGTATATTGCCAATACTAGCTAAGCTCAACAAGGTTTTCCTAACAAGATTAATGGCATCATAAAAATCACAATACTCTTACTGGGCTGAAGTCAACCCCCAAAAGCTAGCTCATGAGGTCAAGATTACCCGAGCTTTAATAAGCTTTATTTTAGCCACATTTATAGTTGACATAAGATCTCGGAGACCGCCCCCCTCACCCCCCCCCCCTCACACCAGGATTGGACAGTACCAGAGATATTCACTTTATGTTTAGCATGTGCATTCACATTTGCATTACATTGTCATTTCCTTTATATCTTTTTCTGAAGAGTTAATTTGATGGTTAGTCTGTTACCCTCTCTGGAAATTTCTTCTAATGGAAGATTTATTTACATATTGCATTGGGGAACCTGCAGCCCTTGGGGCCAAGTAGCCATAGCTATCTCATGAAGTGAGGTCTGCCCAAGCCTTTTTATATATATTGGCTAAATAGAAATATCCATATTATACGTGAGGATTCAATAACTAGTTGGACAGAAAAAAGAAAAAATAATTATATCTTCAGTGCGTGCGTAACTGTAGATACACTTGTGCACATCTCAAAAGGTATACTGTTTCAATTGTGAAATTCATCACAAATATCGATGATTCTTATCTTTCTATAAACTGCTTCTTTGTTTTCTGACAAAGGGGTAACAATATCAAGCCAATTCTTAATCTGTACATAAGATGTAAATCAAATAGTCATTATTTAATGGATTTGCAATCATTATGCACTTTCAACCCGCAAGACAATTTTTTGAATCTATCTACAAACAATACCTTTCACATCCATCTGGAATAGCAGGTTCAAATTCAGGAGGAAGACTGAATACAATCCAAAATAGTGTCAGATCACAAATGTAAGTCATTGCTTTGACAGGCTGATTTCCGGATATCATAAGATCAATCTACAAACACAGAGATAGACCAAAGAGAATGAATGGCAATATTTTCAATTCTGACAAAAAATAAAAAGTACATCCTTATAATATGAAGCACCAATAGCGTTCCAGATTTTAAAATAACATTCTAAGGTACGTAATTACACAAGAGTAAATAAGAGTTAGAACATACCTCTGTTCCAATGCGCTCTCTGCTAATTTTAGCAGCCAGAGCATCTTTCACATCGTCACATGCAGCAGCTACTTTCAGATCTTCATCTAGGGTAAATTCAAATCTAGCACCTAAAAGTAATGAAAATGTCTCTTCAATATAACAGGAGAACAAGTTCTAGCTTCCAAAAAGCAAGGGAAAAAAGATTCAGAGGGTATACAAAATTAAATTGATCATGAAAATTAGAAAATACCAAATCTAATGGCTCGAAGAACTCGCAATGGGTCATCAAGAAATGTGGCTTTTGGAGGTAAAGGTGTCACAATCTTTCCAGACTTAAGATCCAGGATCCCTGCAAAGTGTCAAACAGATTATTAGATGGGCAAAAAAGTAGCTCACAAAATCCTTGTTCAGTAAAGATCCATTCTAACCTCTCTTAGTGAAATCTTCAACTGAGTCAGTGTTGATATTGTAGAATAAGCTGCCATGCACAACTGAATCAATTAATGAAACTATCTTGTAAAATGAGTACAAAAGGACAAGAAAACTCAAACCAACATATAGAAAAAAAAAAGTTTACCAGCATAATTATTAACTGTTTCATTATACAGACACAAATGATCAAAATTTAAGCAGATTTTTATTTTTTTAATTTCTCCCAGTTTTGTACTTCTTTCTCTGTTTTATCTAATGATAGGTTTTATTAAAAAAGTGCATAGAAATACCTGTTAATTGTCAAATCTCTCCTATATGCATCCTCTTCTGCTGTTCCAAATCTTTGCTGTTAGACATGAAGCATTCTTTATTCCGTTGAATTTGACAAGGATATGGAAAGGGCAACCAAACACTCCAAATGGCAAATACATGTTCATCTTACCATAAAATTTTCTTAAATATCAATAGAAGTGCAACATATAGATTAATTGTACCTTAACAATAATCATTTGTCTACTTTCTAAAGCAATTTAACTAATTATGAGAATGCATGAATGCGATTCCAACTTAAAAGAAATTGGAAAAATGTCTCTTTTAAATGACCAAACTGAACCAAAGAAAAAATTAATAAAGAAATTTAGAAAAAAAACAAAAAAAAAATGCAAATATGCAACCACAGCAGAACAGATAAATTTGTTTCCAAACAAAAGACCGGGCAATTATATACCTTAGAAGGAATGCGGCTATTCTCAGTGTATTCTTCACTACGTAGGTTAACAAAATCAATCCACATATCAAACAAACGCATCCTGGCTGTTTCCAAATGTTTGGACTGGTCAGGATTGCTGCAAAAAGAAAGGATAATAATAAATAAAGCTTTACAAAAAAAGGCAACTAAAAGTAAACACCTATACACAGAGAGAGAGAGAGAGAGAGAGAGAAGTTGCCAAACTTGCACAAAAAATGTGTAAAGTTGCTTCCTGACTTGTCCTCCAGTTAATCACATCCATACACAATAAATTAAAAATCTGAACATTAAACTCAACTTTCTCACTTACAATGTTAGGACTAAATTAATTATGCATACTGCGAAATAGTTTGGAAGAAAAAAAAATTGAAAACCGTGCAGTGATTTCCTCGAATTAGACCTCAATTATCTAATACAATATATAAACACGTCATTACTTCATTTCAGTTCACAATTCATCCGTATAATCTTCAGTAACGAGTATTGAACACGCAGTTAGTAGTTAGTATTTGACAATTACAACCCTGTTCAGCAACAAGACCCGTAAAGAAAACACAAAAGGAAAAATAAACTAAAAAAAATACCTCTCAATGACACAAACTCCCTGTGCATCTTCGCCGATGGACAACAAGTACTCCCTAACCTTGTCCACAAACTCAGTTCCCATCATATCGTCCAGAGCGATATCGATGTCATAGCACTCTTTTCCCAGAAGCTGCAGAACAGAACAAATCAAAAGAGGACAAAAAGAATAACAAGGAAGGAATTAGGGCTAAAAAATAATAAGTGTGTGACCTTGTCGCGAACCCAGCCACCGGCGACTCGGAGCTGAGTTTGGAGGTGGAAGTGGCGAAGAGTGGCGAGAAGCCTATCGAAGATGCTTCTCTCGGTATCAGAGAGGTCAATTCTGTCACGAACCTGAACCGTAGACATTGGTGCGCAACCGCAACTCCGAAACGACGGCGTGGCGATTCGAACGAGGGTTTTGGCGGGACGGTGAGAGTGGAGAGGAAGAACAACGGTTGGAGTTAATTTATGCGACTGTGAGAGTGAAAAACCCCTGACACTCAAATCGGATACGGGATGCGCCACAAGAAACCTTGTGGCACTTTTCAAAGCCACTCTCATCAAATGGGCTTTCTTATGTTTAAATACTCTGAAACCACTTCACATTCGCTACCCAGTCTTATATAATGGCATGCGTTCGGGTAGATTCTTCACCCTTTTTCAACTATCTTCATTGTCATGTCACTCCATCCACGTCACCTCTTCCGCTTCTATCTCTGTTCTTTTCTTTTTCTAAAATTATTTTAAAGGTTATCGTTTTTTTTTTTGGTTTTAAAACAAAATTGTCGATTGTTTTGTAAATGAAATTTAAAAAAATATATTTATTTTTATAGCCATACTGATATATAAGAGACTTCTCTGTACATATGTTTATTCTCATTTATTAACAGATTTCAAAAATAATATAATTATTAACTGATTTTTAAAAGATATAATTATTAACTGATTTTTAGAAATAACTGTTATTTTGAAATATTTTGTATAAAACGGTTGCATATTTCTCTCTTTTTTCCTCCATTATATTTATAATTTCTATTTGCAACTTAATACTTTCGTCGTTTTTTTCTAATACAACAAGAAGAAGAAGAATATTTATAATAACTAGGATAAACACAGGCGCTATCGCGCCTGTGTGTAGGCATTTTTTGAATTATATTTATAATTGATGATATTGTAATGTTATTAAGTTAATGAACAAAATTAAAAATATATTTATAAAAATTAAAGTGAAATGTATTGCGAAAATATGAAAAAAATAACTGTTGATGAATAGTGGGAGAAAAAAGAAAAAAGAGATAAGTAAATAGTTTTATAAAAACTTGTAAAATTAACCGTTAATTTTTAAAAAATTAATAAATAATTAAATTGTAAAGGGTAAAGTTGGAATTATGAAATGTGGA
>Ga0099823_1004336_pt1 | contig 13832 bp, 10 predicted proteins | sample CowpearedBW_FD_76831 | JGI IMG/M metagenome (GOLD analysis project Ga0099823, IMG submission 76831) | Root nodule microbial communities of legume samples collected from California, USA - Cow pea red BW | ecosystem: Host-associated > Plants > Roots > Nodule | place: USA: California | collected...
TAAAAAATCTAAAAACCTCTCAATTTTTTGTAAATTGATTATATATATATATATATATATATATATATATATATTTTTATATATAATTTATACAGTGATTGAGTTATCAAACGATTAAACTATATGTATGATCCCATGGACCACTTTTCGTGTAGTGGAAAAATGAGTGTCCTTGGGTCTTTCTAGTCTTGAAAGAATTGGTGTCTTTTTTTTTTTTTTATATATTTTATTTATCAGCAACAAAGAATATATCAAAGAAGTGGTGGTGTTTTGAATATTGCTTTTAATTTCATTGAATGACGTCAAATAAACGGACTTCACATTTTATTTATTTATTTATATAAGTATAGATAGAAATCCATATTCCTTTATAATAATTGAAAATAATATGTATCCAATTAAAACAGAGCATCGATCCTATATTATTTATGCTATATATATTATGCTTATCAATATCATGGTAGAAAGGAGCATCTATATATCCTGTATTATCTTAATAGAATAATCACGTGGGAGTATAATATTTTTGTCACCCAATTAAAAAGAAACGTGGATTGATGACTTGATCTCAATATTTGAACGACACAAAAATAAATAGAATTCAACTACATTTAACTATAGATGGATCATATCATTCTTTCATTAACAAACATATTAATATTTACATGTTTTTATTCTAAATTCTTAATTAAAATAAATATTATGTATTGCTTTGAATTTAACTTTTATTTATAATCTTGTTTTATAAAGTAGCTAATTTGAAAACTATATTTAACAATAAATAATAAGTTTAATTACTTGTATATATCTTGTAAATCGATCCAATTTAGTTCATATATTATTAAATGCTTCAATGGAATCTCTCAATTTTAAAATTATCATTAATTTTGTTATTATTACAAATATATTATCAAATAATCTCACAAAAACGATCAAATTGATTCTATTTTAAAATTTAAGAAACTTAATTCACAGTTTTAATATAAGTACCAAATTAAATAGACTATATATGACTACATGGACCAAATGGAAGAATAATTTTATCCATCTATCGTTAGTAATAATATTTCCTGATAACATCATCAAAAACAATATGATGTAATTTGTCGGGGAATTAAGAAAATTAAAAAAATTTGCGTTACGTAGCTCAGTAGATAGAGCAGTTTCTCCTATAAGTATGAACCCTAACCTAGCACCGTTAGCACGTGAAACCAACAAATACATCTATACACACACACACTTGTCATGTCTAAAGCAATGGAAGATCAAAAGAAGTATGATATGAGTTTTAAGTGTTGCAGTGAACCTGTGTAAGTGAGCGACTTCAAAACGCCGAAATACCCCGACGGTGAAGAACACGGCGTGTTCTGTGTGCAAAGGTGCATCACATTCTGTGTGGGTAAGCGATTTTGTGCTTTCAAGATAACTGAAAAATGCAAAGACGATGTCGTATACTCGGTAAACATCGACGTGACGGAACAATTCGCCGAGGGTTCTGCTGCACAAACGAGCATGCGGTTCGTGAGAAACAACAGGTACGATGTTTTGTGTAGCGTGCGTACGGTATCATCTGGTTCATATGAAATGTTTCGAAGGAATTATAGTGTGCCATCTCTGCCGGACATAGAAACTACAGGTATTTTCTGTCATAAGAGCGGTTGTGGAAGTTACTTCACTCTGGAAAAGAAGAAATTGGATGAGAGCGAAGTGGTGGAGAGGGTGAAGACCGCACACGGCTTCCTCATCGGCGGTGATGAAACGGTGGGTGTGAAAGTGAAGATAACAAACGACAGAAAAGTAGGGTTGCCGGTGAAGCTAACGTTGGATTACTCGTGTCTTGTGTTTGAGAAAATCGAGGATAAGATGGAGCGTTAAATACAGAATAGTGTGTTGTTAATGTTAAGAAATGTCTCCGACAGTGACTCCGAGGTGAAGCGCAACAGCGATAAGCAAGAGAAATCATCGCCCCAAATTGGTAACAATCGCACGGTCATTCATGACAGAATGGTGCATTACAAGGAAAGTATGTTCCATGCTTACACTGATTTTTTCCAGAGCTGGAACTAATTATTAGAAGGGAATGAAATGTAGTTTTTGAAGAAATCTTCTCCATATAAGCATAACGAACCAAACAACTCCGCTTGTATTATCTTTTATTAATAAATTATCTTATATATACACCGATCATATTTTGTAAATAAGTTTACTTTTTGTTAAATTTAGTTACTATAAATTTAAATTCGTCCATCTTTACTATTGGGGTGCATTTCATTCCAGCACAACCTATTTATACTATAATGTAATAGTGCCTCCTCAACCTCCAAAACTATATGATAATGATTACACTTTGTAATCGATTATAAAAACACAGGTGTATTGCATATACAATTTGTTATTTACATTTATTTTGTAATCAATTATAGTGAAAATTCATAGAAGTCGTGTGGCCCCCATGACTTCACCTTGAAAATCGTTTGACCTCAAGACTTCAAAACTAATCATTTGATCATAAGAAAATGGTCTGTGTGGCACGATTTTTTTAAAAGAAAATCGTCTTGAACTCTCATGACTTCAATATCTTTTTTAAACTTATCTTGATCCATAATATTTTAGGCATATTTGCCTAATTTTAAAAAATAACCCTGATTTCATATTCTAAATAAATGATGCCTTTCTTTCTTTTTTTTTTCAATTAGGGAGTGTGTTTTAACCTATAATTGATTAAATATAGATTAATTATGAACTAACTCTTTTTGAATTATAATAATGCTGGTGATAGATACATAAAATGTGTATCAATAGAGGATAATAAAATTGTCTATTTAATTTATTTACGAATTTTATCAGCACGTAAATATCAATTATTTGCGAATTTAGAATATCCATAATTATTGATGAAATTTATTGACAGATTTTGTTGTAGATATTTATCAATTATCGACAGATATTAATTATAGTAACAAGTAAAAAATCCGTTAATAGATTTATCAACAAAAAATAAATTTTGATCTTTACCAATAAATTTTGGCCATCATTAAATATGTTTTTTTGTTTTGTAGTGTTTCCAATTGAAATTCCTACATAATTCTTGCAAAACCATACACGATACATTAGTGCAGGGAAGGGAAACGACAACGGTTATTTTGCACTTTTGACTTCGGATTCGCACCCGAGGCATATACTGCCGAGGTAAAAAGACTCTTGTTTATGTCTCGGTTATTAACCCGAGGCAGAAAAAGTAGTTATTGCCTCAGTTACCTCTAACCGAGGCCTAATTGTGTATCAGAAATAAATAAAAAATTATTGTCAACGATGTCGGAACAACCTCCTCGACGGTACAATGGCAGTGCAGGCGGAATGAAGGGCTGTGTGCAATAGAACCTTCGTGATGGTTGCTTGGAGAAGACAAAGAAGGAGTGGCGCCGAAACAATCTCATCGACGATGAAGTGGCAGCGCAGCGGTGCAGGCGGAACAACGCAACAACGACGTTGGCGGAACAGTGCAGCAGTGGCGCTGGCAAAACGGCGCAGCAGCAACGTTGGTGGAACGACGCAGCAACGACGTTGGTGGAATGATGCAGCAGCGGCGTAGTGGAGTTGCTCGAAAATGAAGAAGATGCAACGACGGCCACAGAACCACCTCCTCCACGGTGCAGCGGCGGTGCAACGGTGGTGAAGCCGGAACGAAGGCTGGGGTGTAGTGGAAGAAGAAGAAAAGATTTGGATGCTGTGTGGAGATGCTCGAAGAAGAAGAAAATCAAGATGGTTTGCGCGGCTGCGAAAGGATTTAGGTTTACGAAGCCATACTGCCTCGATTATTTCAAAACTGAGACATATTGTCTTACCATATGCCTCGGTTGGCAATAGACCCGAAGCAAAAAGGTACTTACTGTCTCGGTTATAAAAGAACCGAGGCATATTCTGTCAGTGAATTAAAAAAAAAAATACAGCCAAGTAACTGCATCGGGTAAAAAAAAACCTGAAGCAAAAAAGCTATTAGGTCTCGGTTATGTGGTAACCGAAGCATAAAAACAGTTAAAAAATTTTGAGTTTTGTGGACAGCACGAATTCGTAAAATTTTTTAAGCTATATGCCTCGGTTAGTATAACAATCGAGGCATAAAAAGTGTCTTTAATTACAAAAATAACACTGCATGTTTATATACAGCAGGTGTGCAGGAACCAAGGCATATATTGCGATGTAAAAACTTTAAAATGCACTGGGGATAACCACACATCAGGAAATTTTGATTTTTGATCCCTAAGATCTGACCCCATTTGGCACCGTGTTTCACTTAAAACTATGCTGCAATCCATAGTTAGTATTCTTGCTATATTTATTGTTTTGGAGAATTATTTCCTACATATATACTAACTATTTGCTATACACTAAAAATATATGCATGTTCTTACTTATGGGAGAATAGCTCAAAAACTAAATAGCAGGATTAAGTTGATCTTAGAAAATGAATTTGAAACTCTATTTGTATGCTTAAACTTTGGAGTTCCTTACCTATATCCTCGTGGATCAAAGAAGAAGAATCACTATCCATAATTACATATGGATAATAATCTTTTGAAATCATCAATATACCTAATAATTAGTGTTCTGTGGGATAAGCTTTTAAATAATTTGGGATCATCAACGTGTTTATTATACGGCAAAATATAAAGATTCATTCAGTTAGATTCGATAACTTCATGGTGCAATAATAGCTTGTGCATTACAACAGATCCTTATTCCAAAAGATGCCACACTCAGAATATTTGCATTATACGAATGTTATTATCAAGAATAAAACAGCCACATGTATGAGAATAACATTCTCCATTTTACTCTCTAGGGTTTGTCAAAGAACCTTTATCCAAAAGTAACCATTGCTGAAGAAGGACGCTTCCTCCTAAGGACAACGTTTTTATTTTGTCCATAGCCACATTAGTTCCGACACAGACACAAAGGTTCCATCATGGGAAATTATCACGGTAGCAACGATTACTCAGAGCGATTTCCTCTGGGCGATTCTTCCATGGCTGTGTTACGCAGAACTAAGAACCGCAAAGGGCATCAAGTTGAGGACACTTGGAAAGCTGATTACTATTCATGTGGAAAGAGAAGCTGCGAATACGAGTTGATCAAAACCAACCGCAACAAGCGCGAAGAAGAAGAGTTATCCATCTCTATCCGTGACCATGTATCAAACAATGCCAACGACGACGTTGATTTTCATATGGACATGAGAGTGGAAGAAGGTCTTGTTTTGGCAAATCTTACTCTAAACGGACCCAGATACCTGCAGCAACTCCCCGAGAGGAAAACCCCTTTTGCGCAAGGTGGGGTTTTCAAGTCCTCGTCGTTCTTATACGGACGTGACACTGATCGAAAGGGTCTTATTGTCGTTTTAAGGGCAAAAAGAAGGGATAACGATGAAGAGCTTCCTTATATGATCACTGTGAAACACTATTTTGCTTCTGCATGGTGTTCTCATGGTGTCTCTCTTCAGGCGAAGATTCGCAGTGATAGGAGTGATGGAGGTTTGAGTTTTGAGATTGAAAAACCGAACTTGCAGAACAAACGTGAAATGCTGTGCATGATTGATGATGTTAAGGGAAAATGGTGGTGCCCTAATCCTACTAGTTCTGATTTTCCGATGGAGCTTTGGAACAAAAGTAATGGTAATGTCCCTGCGATTGGGTTTGGGGGAAAGAACAATAATAGTTCAGATTCTATTCCGGGTTTTTACAGTATTATCGGCCAGCAAAATATCAAGTCCATTATAAGCTCAAGTGGATGGACTAATGGCGATTATAACAGTTCTCTGATATTTCAGGACTGCGAATTTTATTTAGACGCCATTGGTACTCTGAGGAGATGCCCGTGAGTTGGTAATTTCATGTTATTTGTTTTTTATGTTTTTTTTTTTTCTGTTTTTATAAGGGTTGGAGTAGTACAGGAATCTAGATTTTCTAATGTTTTTTTTATGCTGTCCGTTACTGAGGATTAAAAATACGTTCTATTGATATTTTAAATATCTTTCTAATATATTTTAAAACATTAAAATTAATAGTAATTAATGTATTATGAAACAAGATAGAAAAAATTCAACAAAAAATCTAAATTTGTAATTTTTTTTTTCGATATTGTTGATAAAAGTGATGTTCCGAAGACTTAATAAAATGTGATCTGAGATACAAGAACAAAGATTAATATTAATCACTTCATACAAATTAATGGTAAGGATTTAATGTGCACTGAGAAAAGGAATAAAAGTAATTATTTGGGATAGACTAAGCATTCTAAATAAATAAGCCACATAACACGAATAACTTTATTCATTTCAATCTGACCACCACTTTCTATTCTTTTAATAGGTGTTTTTTTTTTTTCCACCAAATAAATAGGTTTTGTTGGTATAATTTTAAAAAGATAAAATTTATTTAACATTTTTGAAATTAAAAATAAGAAAGACAAGATATTGTAATAAAAAAGGTAGATATTGTCTATAATTTATAACAATAATAAGTAGAATCACTCCTATTTATGTATTTTTTTAAATATCCCTGACCATATAACTAGTAATTTCTTCTCAACCATTTAATTGTGTCCTTTTGTTGAACTTTTGTTATTTAAAAAATCCTCAACTTTATTCATTAAGTAAATGAATAATCTATTCTTTTTGAGATATCTGTGTATTCTTTTGTTATGTAAATATTATATTTTTATTTCGTTACCATGAAATTATAGTATGATGCATAATAAGTACATATTCAATTCTCTTATTATCATATAATAAACAAAGATAATCAAAATAAAAAACAACATTAAATTTTAATTTATTTAAATAAAATACCATAATTAAAATATAATTTATTTGTAAATAATAACTTCCATCCAGTATATATCACCTTCTTCTCTTCTAACAAATAAAGGATTTAAATATAAAAGGATTTCCTATATAAATAAAGATACAGGAAATATGATTTTCATAATCACCCGACATTTTTATATATTATCACCCTCGTATGGGGAATAAAAGCCAACTATAATTAAGAATATTTATTTTCATTTTCATAATTCTGAAAATGAAAAAAAAATAATAAATAAGAAAAATTATACTTTAACTCCCATTTAACTCTCATCATTTACTCTTTCATGTAATTTATTAATTCTTTTAAAAAGAAAAAAGACAATTATATAATCAATAATCTTACACTAAACATATAAAAAAAAGAGTTATAATATCATTATGTAACATATAAAGCTCCCAATTGAAATTATTGTCCAACAAATAAACCTCCCAATTGAATTTTTTTTACAAATGGTTCTATTCTATTATATATTCAAATTCAAAAGCAGCCATTGCGGAAGATGAACGCTTCTTTCCATGGGCAATGATTTTTTGTTGTTCTAAAGTGCGTCCTATGAAAAAACATGCCACGCAGCTTATATTACCAATATTCACAATTGTGATTAATTTGTGAGTGAATCCATCATGGGAAACATTCCCAGTAGCAACAATTACTCTGAAAGGTTTCCTCTAGACACTTATTCAGAGGTTCTTTTTCGCAAAACCAAGAACCGCAGATTGTACGAAGTTACAAACACATGGAGTGCAGAATACTGTTTATTAAGAAGAACAAGCTGTGAACTCGAACTCACCAAAATCACACGCAACAATCACGAAGAAGAGGTATTCATCTCAATCCATGACCACACATCGAGTCATGCAAAGGACGATTTTGATTTTAGGGTAAACATGAAAGTCGAAGAAAGTCTTCTGGTGGCAAATGTTTCTGTAGACGGACCTAGAAGCACACAGCAACTTCCGGAGAGAAAAATCGCTATGGCGCAAGGTGGGGTTCTGAAGTCCTCCTTCTTCTTATACGACGGAGGCGACACTGATCGAAAGGGTCTTGTTATCATTTTAAGGGAAAAGAGATGTGATGATGATGAAGTGCTTCCTTACATGATCACTGTGAAGCACTATTTTGTGGCTGCGTGTAGTTCTCAGGGTGTCTCTGTTGTGGCAAAGATTGGCAGCAACAGTGATGGGGGTTTGAATGTTGAGATTGAAAACCCTCGGAAGCATCCGAAAGGTGAGTTGCTGAAGATGTTTGATGATGTCAAGGGAAAAGAGAACCAAAACAATGGCAATGTTCCGATGATGAACATGAGCGGTCAGCAAAACATCTCTGCGTTTTTAAGCGCAGCTGGATATACCAATGGCGATTATAACAATTCTATCATATTTCGTAGATGCAAATTTTGGTTGAAAAAGAGGAAGTGAAAGAGTGTTATTCTCAAAATAACAATCCTTTCGATCATGATTCCAGCTGCTCAGCGGTAATTCCTCAGGCTTAGCGCCCTGAACGTTTTGTTTTTCTAGTTTCTGTTCCTTGTATATATGTATCTCTTCTTCTCTTGTACATACGCTTTTCTGCATACAGAAATAAAATTTTCAGCTTTCATCTCATGGTTTCTTGTTTATGTTTCTCCTCTTGGAAAGTCTATGGAAGCTTTGAAAGGTTTCTTGGTATCGGAACCATTATGAATCTGATAAACCATGTAAAGAGAAGAAACAAGAAAAAAAAAGTGTTCGTTATAAAGATTTTAACAAGAGTAAAAGCCAGAGATTTACCCTACTCAAGTTTAAAAAGAATCTCTCTATAAATATCAGACAACTATGATCTAGTAAAAACACTTCATCACTTACTTAAAATTACTAAACTTTGAATAGAAATTCTCCTTTTGGATTAATTAGAATATCTTTATTGAACCTTCATTATTCTAAGAATTATTATTGGAAGAACCATGAGTGGAGCAGAGGACAAGTTCTTTCTCCACAGTGTGTAAGAACCTTTTTCATCAAAAGTCGTTAAGAACAAAGAAACGTAACAAGAAAGACAGAAAGAAAAAAAGGAAATAGTAAGATCAGATCAAGGAACCGAACAAACATGAAAGAGGTAAATGGGACGAGAATAAATGTTATTCCCTTTAGCTATGTTTGTTTTATTCTCTATGTTTGTATTTCTTATCAATTTCATTTAGTATTTAGGAAAAGTAAATTTCATTTTAGTAAAAAAACGTTATTTTACCTATAGCTATATTTTATATAAAATAATCTATTCAATTTATACTAAAAATGAAATTTAAATGTTAACATATCATCTTGCCAAATTCACTGAAAACAGATGAAAAAAACTCTAAATGATGTTTTAGAATTTTTAGAAAAACAGTAGAATTCTCAGACCACAAAAAGATGCTGGTAACATTCTCTAGTTCTACGATTAAAGATGCTTTTCACGTCTCTTTTATGTACATATAATTCTTTGCATTCTTTTAACGCTTGGTTGGAATCTCTGCGTAGGTTCAGTTTTAGCTATAAATGAAGATGCAGAAGAGAGGATTAGAGTGAGAGAAGACGATAAAGATTTGAGAGGCAATGCAAGGAAATAAGAGTGTTGTGAGGCTCAAATCTAGCGGTTTTCCGTTGGAAGTCAACACCAGAACGCTGAAATACAACTACGAGGATGGAAGCACCGGCTTCTCATCGGAAATCACATACTCCCTCGGTAACACCGTCGTAACTATCAACGTAACCCAAGAGATTTACTCCGGTCGTGTAAACGCCGTGTACATGGACCTCTCCGAGGGCACTGGTATGGGTTCTTTCGCTAATCTGGGTCTGCGAGTCACGAGAAACAAGAGGTACGGCATTTTATGCAATTACATGAACACCTTATTCGGGGGGTCCTATGATTCGCTTAAGGAGAATTATTGTGCACCACCTTTACCAGAGAGAGAAGTGGTTCGTTACATTTGCGGTGAGAGTGGTTGCGGAGGGTGTTTCACTCTGGAGAAGAAGAAGAAGGAGGATGGTGCGGTGGTGAGGGTGCAGGCCACGCACGATTTCATAGTTGGCGAAGAGACGATGCACGTGAAAGTGAAAATAAGGAACGATGATGGAGGGTTGAAGGTTGAAGTGGAAGGACCGGTGAAGCTTACGACGGATTATATGAACCATGTGGTTTCCGGAATGAGGAGGAAGATGAGAAGTGCGATTGAGGCAAGTACGGTTTCACTTGTTAGAAACGACGTCGCTCAGCGTTCGCCCAATGTTGTTGGCCCAAAATTTATTTCTGACGATCGCGTGCATTTGTGTTTTCAGAGGATGAGGATGCATCAAGGATTTTGAACTGGTTGTTATATAGTGTCAAGTGGGGGGAATGCATTAATTTACTTTACTTTGCATAAACCTTTTATCTAATGGTTACACTACAAAAATATGTAATGGTTAGATGTTTTAAAAATAAGTAAATTTTCCATTTGAAATTGACACTTATCATGTATCAAATGGTTCTATTTATATATAAAACAACACTAATTAGCTTAAGATATAAAATGAGGTATTGAGAGTTGGAGTTTTATGAGCTGTAATGGTATTATACTATTTTGCAGTGAATATAAGAGAAAATATCAAGTATGCAGCTGAGTCATAGAAGTATAAAAGATAAGACAACATACTTTGATTTTCTGGCTGAGCACAACAAATGGAGCCGAACCTCATAAAGAAACATTCTTTGCAAGGAAATCTTGAGCACAAAACCATGAGGCTGAACTACCAAGAGGGAAAGGTCACGTGCTAAGTATCAGGATAAGGGGTTGAGCTGAGACGGAAACTCACTTGTGAAGAAATCCTTGTGGCTGAGCACCGTCCAAAAATTCCTATAAATAAAGACCTCGTGTCTTCATTCTAGGCATTGAGTGGAGGCTCAAATATGCAGTAGTAGAGTAGGAATGAGTCTGTGAGGTTCGAAGTATTATGTTCTTATTGTAAATACTATATGTCTAAATGCTGCTGAATTTGTATTGCATCATTCTACTCCATGAGTAGTTGATTTCTCTGTGGCGATATTAGTGGAGCAATAATCTTCTTATACTTCCATTTATGCAGATTATACCTTAGATGTTTATACTTTCTTTTGATTTGGTTTATACTTAATGTTTTTCTCGGGGTGCGTTTAGGAATGAGATTTCAGCAGCGGAACTAACTAATTCAAATCTAGTAACCAGGGATGAAACTGTGTGTTTGGCCTCCAATGTTTTGACTATTAATGTAAGTATTAGACAAATCTTATGTCAAAGAATTGAGCAAGTTGTTTAAGACTTAGATAGGCACAACTAGAGGGATTTGTGTGTTCTTGGCCTTAAAGAACATGGAAAGTAATATCTATCACCAAGATTATCTTCAGACGTGAGAATATATCTAGTTAAGTTGAACAAAGATTTGCAGCCTTGGAGCAAGTCTGTGTAATTGAACCTCCACAAGGTTACTAAATAATCTTGCTACAAGAGGAATATGCGTAAGGTTACTTAGAACTTTATCTTGGATCAATTAATTCTGCATATTTGAATTGAAAGTATTTGAAGGTTGTTGTATTCATTGAATCTATTATAGTTGCTTCTAGATATATAAACTAAATCTAACCTCCACTCCACTCAATCTATATAATTACTATTATCTATATTTTCTTGCACTCTATCAAAATCTAAAAACACAAAAAGCAAACTACCAATATATTTGCTAAATCCCTATGGATACGACACTTGTTGATACTATGTATATACTTGCTGGGAAATGGTTGTTGAGAAACAATCATCATTACACTACATAGTCTAGAAAGGTTGCATATGTGGAAGTACCCATTGATCCAAAATATAGTTTGAGAAACTTGATTATGATTTTTAACTGCATATTCTAGATATGGTGTATATGTGAGGGTATCTGATTCAAAAGATAGTTTGGGAGACATGATTAGGATAGAATAGATAATAGATTTCACATGCTAGACATAGATGTGGGCATTGGTAATTCATAACATCAGAATATTGTTTATTAATGCAAACTTAATAATAAAAATGGCTAGACATATAATTTTTGTTATTTAAGTTTAGGTTTGTCTGCGACAAAATCAAGACTTGTTACAAGTGGTTTAAATGTGAGAGAAGGAAGTAAAAATATATTGTTTGATGTTTTTGTTTTGAATGAAATCATGAAACTCAACCCCGATGAAACCTTTACTATATAGTTTCTTAAATCAAATTAATTGTTTCCATTGCATGAATTTTGTTTATTCCTTAATTTTGAATTCATTATTTATATATCAAAATGTTTCATTACTCTTACTCTTTATTAATAAACAAACAATTATCTTAAATCACATTAGTCTATCTGAGAAATAATATTTAATTACATGTCAATTCTATAACAACACCGTTAATGCATCCTTTTTAGAACTCCGAGGCCATCTATCTTGTCCATACTTCATGGACGCACGACTGAAAACTCAAAGCTCAAATATTGGATATGAGACCAATGGTTGGAATAATGGGAATTGTAGTTCCCAAGGTACAACATACATTGAATAAAACAAACCATGAAATGTAGGAAATAGATATACAATTATCTTGTTAGAAAACAAGTGCGTGGAATTTTCTATGGTACCATTCGACCAACCACTAAGATTTTGATGAAGTATTTTCATGTGAATGCAAAAAAGGTGAGTTTATATGTGCCTGCAATTAACTTATAAAGGTGTTTAGGAAAGTTTGAACTTTGTTAAACAGAATTGTTAACCATATTAAGGTATCTTACTTCATTAACATTATAACTTTCAAGCTTCTATCATTGCAAAGTTCCTTAGCTCCATTATCTTTTCTGGAATCAAGGTACAAAGGTTCAGAGCACACTAGAAAGAATGGAATTAAAAAGAAAAATGGGAATGTTGTTTGGTTTAAATAAAGGGGATTTTATAGTTCATTCTCACCTTTCAGTTGTATGTCCTTCCACCTTATTAAGAGTCACTTGTTCTCAACAATTCTTAAGTGAAAAATTAAGAATTGAAAGGTGTTTGTGAAAAATGAGCACATATCTCCTTTACCACATGCATCTCCTTAATTTGTTTAGTTTGAAGGCTTTCTTTAAAAACTAGTTTTGGCTTCAATAGATTTTTATTCTATAATATTATTATCTTTGAGATCACATGATTAATGAACTTTTGGGTGTAAATTTGATTGTGGTGTGAAAGTTTCACAATAATACATAAAAAATAATAACTTTTAAGAAAATTGGGAGCAAAAAACGTTTGAATTATATTAAAAAATTGAAAAAAGAAAAGAAAATGGAGTCATTCATTTTTTTTATTGGTTATGTGATTGAATTTCAATTGAAAAATCAAACTCATTTTAAGTCTACTGAAGTTTACAAAAAAAAAAATTACTTTTTAGTTAAATGACGTTTAAAGTGAATTTTATTTATAGTTGAATTTGAGAAAAACAAATATCAAACAGATTGATTCAATGTTAAATAAAAAGTTTAAAGTTGGTTTAAATGTTCCAAAAATTGTACCATCGAAATATAAAAATGTGTGAATTGTGCATTATCATGACTTGATAGTTTCATGAAAGAAGAGGTGTTTAACTTGATGGATGAGAAAGAAGGATTGAATGAAACATATTATCTTTATTTGAAGTTATGTACGTCAAATTTTAATTGAATGTATTTAAGGATTATGAAATTGAAAATTTTATGTATTTTAATTGAATGTGTAAAATTTTGTAACCTTTATCTCAATTTTAATGTTATTGAACAATTGGAAGACTCAACAAATTGATTCCAATAACATCTTTGTATGCTTAAAGGAAACAAAAGGACAATAAATTTTATCAATAGTGACAATTAAAAGAGTTACTTTGTATACATATGTTTAATTTTTGAACGGTTATAAGATGTCACTAAAGAGATTCGAGAGCAAAATTCACAAAAAAAAAAAAAA
>Ga0099823_1004347_pt1 | contig 13825 bp, 10 predicted proteins | sample CowpearedBW_FD_76831 | JGI IMG/M metagenome (GOLD analysis project Ga0099823, IMG submission 76831) | Root nodule microbial communities of legume samples collected from California, USA - Cow pea red BW | ecosystem: Host-associated > Plants > Roots > Nodule | place: USA: California | collected...
TATATATATATATATATATATATATATATATATATATATATATATATATATATATAAAATTATTTCAAAAAGAAATATTTAGCCTTCAAAACACAAACTCTCTTAAAATTAATTTTTGAAATGTAGATGACTTTGAAAACACACACTCTTCTAAAATCTGGAAAAAACACTTAAAAAGAAAAGGTAAAATAATTAATGGACACATTTTAATTTTTCACGTATGACTAATATAATTAAACCTTATAAATGAATTTGGGATCTATATTGGGCCGCTTCTTCCTATGCCTCGTTTTTTCTTTCTGGACCCCGATAAAATTTATGTTCCACATTTTACTCTCTGCACTCCATCGTCATCTTCTTTTCTAATCTCATCCTGGCATCCACATTGCTGCACCTCCGTCTTCATCTTCTTCACCCGTTCATCATTACCTTCATTCCGTTTTTCTTCACATCCATCTTTGCACAAATTTTTCCTTCATCTGCGTCGTCCAACACACCTTTACCATCTTTACTCTCCACTTTCATTCGACCGAACTCACAGAACCATGGGGAGAGGAAGGAGAAGAAGAAGTTTTTATTTTAGATGTATTTCAGAGTGTGTAGTCCAAATTATATTTTGAAATCCAGAAATACTTTTTGAACTGTACAATCCATGATATATGGTTTTAAATGCACTCCGGATTATATAATTTAGATTGTATTTCTGAAAAACCATTTTAAATTATATATTCTAGAATATAGTTTGGAATGCAATTTTTTTAAATGCATTTCAGATTAAAAATAAAATCCCTGTCTTAATGTCTTTTATTAGAAATTGTAACAATTCTTTATGTATAATTGAACTCATATATGTTTTATCTCCCAAATAATTATTTCTCAAAAGATTCATTACTTAAAAATTAAAAATATTAGACATTCATTATTAAAAATGATACAAATGTCATTTTAGTCTGATTAAACAATAGTTATTATAATAACTGACATTACGAAATTTTAACCATTTTTGTTTTGAAAAAGTGGTTTTCTAAATAATAGGGATTACCTATCTATGTAACAACTTCCTATTAAATACTAATTTTACATGTACTGCTATCTTTCATATAACGATCACCATCTCACCAAACATATAACGGATTAGTGCTTTTCATTTTCTATCCCTGTAAATTTCTGCTTTGTTTGACTTAACATCGCTTTCAGAACACAGTGACAAAGTCTTTTGAGAGTGTCGGTGGTGTAGAGTCAGATTATTTACTAATTTTTTTGGTATTATTTTTTATTGAGCATTAAAAATAAATTATGTTAATATTTTAAATATTTTTTAATATATTTTAAAATGTTAAAATTAGTAATAATTAGTATATTAGGAAGATACAATAAAAAAACAGCACAAAAAAATCAACAAAAATCTAAATTCGTTAGTGGTGCCATATACTAAGTGGAAACTGAGATATTCTGGAAATATTTTAATTTAAGGTTTTTAGATGTCCCTAACTATAACTGTTACAACTGTTATTACCTACCAACACGTTTTTACTATTTATTATATACATGAAACAATTTGGAATTAAGCAGCAGTGTGGTGTATATTAAAAAGACAATCATATTTTGACTATTAAATTTTGACAACTTTCTATTACAATATGATGTATCATCTTGTAAGTAGTTTTAGAATATTGAAAATAAAAAAATGGAAAACTATATAAAATATATCATCTAAAATTGTAAGAAAAAATTGTCAAAATTTAATAGTTAAAATATTATTTTCCATATTAAAAGCCGCCTCCTATCAAACATAAAAGTAGTCCTGGATAAATTAAACATCATATACTTTCAACACAAAAACCCACAGTGTTACCATATCATTAAACATAACGAATATCTTCATCGTAGAGAAACACCTCAAAAGCACGATTAACAACACAGTTGCACACGATGGTTCAATCACTATTGTAGGTAAATGTTGCATTATGGGCAATCAAAAGAAAAATTATCCAAAGGAACACATCAGATAATAGTTACTACTGTAAGTAATATTATTGCAATTTCATCCCATGCACAACTTGAATAACTAGAAAGACACCAATTACGGCAAGGAATGAGAAAGAAACCATCGAGTCTTGTCTTACAGAAGATGTAACATGCATGAAGACACATCTGGTATGAACTGGTGTATCAGTAACAATGAGACACGATGCAGTTTTATGTGCATAAGAGAAGGAAGTGCAATGCTGAATCATCTGGTAGTAATTTGTCCGTCTGAAGTTTCATTTTCAGCGACCTCCTCCTCAGGACAATTCCATCTAAGGTTCACTGCCAAATCTTCAACCGGAACCTTAATCACATCACTTCTGACACCAATGTCAGTTGCATATCTGCTCATGCAGTACATTCCTGCTGTTACAGTGGCAACACCAACAGGACTTGGCATTAGCAACTTGAGGGGAGAAGAAATCAATGCAGCCAATTGGGCACCAATGATAGAAGAGGCTTGGCCACTTCTTCCAACCCCTTGCCTGTCTTGGATCAAAAGACCGGTTTTGCAGTACAGGGCAAAATCCTCACAATTGTTCTGAAAAACATCATAATTACCAAAGCCGTTTTGAAGAAGATACATTGCTCGATGGATAACAGTCTCTGATGGGTCCGATGATGCAGTAGTGCATGTGCCACCCCTTATTTTGGTGAGGAAAACTGAGGGTGAAACTTCATACTCAAAACAGTATAGAGATCCATTTCGAAGGAAGCAATCCAAGCAAGAAAGAACTACACCACTGTTTGGCTGTCTGAATCCACAGTCAGGAAAGGTTGGACATGGGTGGGATGTTGGATCATCCAAGTTTGATGATGTCTCAGGAATTGACTTTAAGTTTCTTTCAGGTCTGAAATGTACAACCTTGCTTCCCCCAACAAAAATGCCTGTATGGTATTTAGATTTAATGTAAGTTAAATTTAAGATTGATTCAATATACAACATTTTCTAAAGCCATTCTGAATTTAGTTATGCCGTATATCTTGATGCCAAGATATATTCCCCAGCCATTTGGCTGCATCATCTTCCTTGAAAACTTACAATGAGAGGTATAACTCGATAAAAAGAGTCTCACAAGATATGAAGGCATATAGAGAAACATTTAAACAGACAAACACTTGATATTTCACATAATAATCCAAACATTTGGCAGAGAAAAAAGATTTTCCTATATACCCTGCTAACACAATGATACCCTAAGTTCTATATAATAAACATAGTTACTTACATTAGTAAGAATAGAAAAAGACCACACTGATGGCAGGGTTAACCCTCCTATAGTGTTATGAAAATAAGGAAATAAAGACAACTAGGTGAGTTAAAACAGTCTTCTACGCAGAGTCATTACCCCTGAAACAGAACTCCCATCGTCCAAAACCACTAGATGGTTTTCATTGAACTATAAACTTATTTCTAGAAATTGTAAAGATGATTTCTACAGTAGCAGTGTTACTATCATGACAGAGCCACAGCATTTGTTCCATGACAAATATTCCTTCCCAAAGGTACTAAGTTAGATTAGTTTAAGTGGAATCTGAACGATATTCGCTCTATACTCGTCAATCAGTCCATATGAACATCTGCAAATGATCATTTCACTCATAATCATAGGTAATTATGTTGAATTTCGAACAAACAAAGTCTGATTTACATCTAGTGCAAGAAAGTTTAGTTTAATTGAGGGCTTTGCTTCCTCGCTTTAACAAGGAAAAACGAACAAAAATATTCTATCTACATTCCTCTATTTACAACTGTGTGCAGAGAATACTTAATGTTTAACAATTGGACCATAGACAACTCCTAATCCAGCAAAATACATTCATAGTTGATTTACTCACATTTCATATGACCAATCCCATACACGTTCTGCTTTAAAATGCCACTTTGACACCATGTTGAATGTTACCAAATTATTGCAATGCCTCCTAAACATAAAGCTAAACAAAACATGTTCATTGTGGCAATGATAGCAGCACATGCACAAATAAAATGAGTCCCGTTCCAGCCACCAGGGGGTAAAGGAACCAAAATCAACGACATGGACACCAAGAAGAGTCGGGGAAACAAAAGGGTCACGGGACCCAGCAAACATCACACAAAAACTTACACATTGAAAGAAGAGGAAAAAAATTCCTCTCCAACGCCCATCAATCGAAAGTCAAAAAAGAACAATTTTTTCTTACAAATCACGAAACCCAAATTGAATTGACAAAGCAAAAACAAACGCTTTCCCCGTGGCGAAGGACGGGGGTCCTTCAACAACAACATCATTATCGACCCACTTGCAATTCTGCAAACACATCACACATATTTTTCTCAAACAGAAAAAGGGCAAACAAAAAAAATACAAAATGCAGGAGGCGATGCAGAAACCCAATTGCTGAAAGATAGATCAAAGAAGTCACATTGCAAATAAATAAAATAAAATCGACAAATAAAAAAAAATGAAATTTAATTTTGAGAGGAAAAAGAGAGATTGAGAAAGACCATGATGAGAATAAGTGAAAACAGCTCTGTAGGTGTAGATGTGGTCGCCAGGCTTGATCTCATGTCTCTCCACTCTGTTAGAAATCAGACCCATTTCTCACTCTCACTCTAAAACTCGCCACTGTCACCGTAACACCGCTCCAAGCTTCAGTGGTTGTAGCATAGCAGACCAGAAAGAAAGAGTGCCACTTTTCTTATTATATTAGACTTGGCCCCACACTAATCCTAATTATTCAACGGCAAGAATATTATTTAATTGTTGTTCTGAAAATTAACAGAAAACCAAACGTAATTGAGTGTGGAGTTGGAATGTGTGTGTGGCAATCGATGGTAACCTTCTGATCAACTACTCTCACCCAATCCAAATACCAACCTTTGTTAAAGGTTGTTTCTGGGGCACATATCGATAGCGACGATGATGATGATCATCGTGGATTATGAATGGACGGATGGTGATTAATAATGATGAATCTTTGGCTAGTTTTTGGTTTTTGGTTTTTGGACTCTTCTCCTAACAGTTGACCCGGCGTGGACAATGGTGTCTAGGTATTAAACTATTAACGTAATACACAAAGAATCCTTAGGGTTTCATAGATAACGTAAACATATTGGAAGCGCAATTTTTCTGCTCATATTAATCTTATTTAATCATTTATTGTTTATTATGATTTCTTAGAATTTTCCTTATAACGAATAAATCTTTTCGCTAGTAGTTTGAAGTGTAGTTTTATTTGAAACATATTTTAAACTATTTTTTGGATTTATATTTTAAAGATTTATTTTTTAAATAGTTTTCTTAAATTAAAAAAATATATATATCCGTTACTATATGCATTACACCGTGTCTGTCTATAAAGAATTCATGAAAATTTTGAAAAGATTAAAATTTAGGAACATTTGGAATCTGTGTACATCAAAGGTGTTATGTCAAAAATGGATTTGTATGTGCATTTAGTCTGCAAGGTTCTCTATCTAGATCTTTGAAAAGGGAATGAGTCTCGTGATTCCAATAGAGGCATGTTCCCTTATCTTTTCATCCTTGCTTGACAAGTTCTAACTACTCTTATAAAGAAAGGTAGCTTGTAGGGATCTTAATGGTATAAAAGCGTCTTAAAGTATATATTGATGTTTTTGAAGGAAAATGAGATGAGAGTAGCATGATTGGAATGATCTCGTCAATCTAGAATAATATTGAGAAAGACATTTTAACTATAATAGTTTGATAATTCAAGATGAAGTCATATTGGTATGGATATCTCGACCTAGCAATAGTATACATCAATCTTGATTGAATGTTTGGATGAGGATTAAATATGACTTACAAGGAAATTATTGATTGACATGAAAATTAAGATATAACATGGATTAACAAAATCCTAATCTTGATTGAATGTTTGGATGGGGATTAAATATGACTTACAAGAAAATTATTGATTGACATGAAAACTAAGATATAACATAGATTAACAAAATCCTAAACTGTTTAACAAGGGTAACTACTTAGGGGAATTAGACTCAATTAGGTAAAAAAGTTTATGAAACTACTATAGATAACAATGTCCATGAAGTAATTAATATGTATTCATTCTAGAATTTACTGTTGTGACGCAAATATCTGACTCAGGGTTGGAATGTTTTTGAGTACTCTCTGCACTTGTACTTTGAAAACATCTTTACTTGATACATCTCAAAATCATACTAAACCATAATGGTGTTAGAAAGAGTATGTTTCAGATTGAAGGAGAAGTTTAAAAATATTTCTCGCAGAATCATTCTAAGTATATTTCGACCTTGCAAGAAGAAATATAAAAAGGCTTCATAAGTAATCAAGATGGCAAATACGAAGATTTTACATGATGCTAAAATTAACTTGTAAACTAAGTAAGCCATTAACCTTATCTTGGGAGTGTAAAAATGTTTGGGCACGAAATTGGGAGGAAGAAGGAGGCTGTGTAGAACTTCTTTAAAGAAAGTGTGTGGAAAAACATTTATCAAAAGTAGGAAGAGAGATTCTTGTGTAGTTTGTGGTCCAGACAACCCTAGCTTACTATATGAACACTTTTTTATTGCTTAAATCCTTAGCCGGAGACAGACAGAGGATGATTATCTCTTTTTTGGTGGGGTTGAAACCAAAGCAATGCTGGATGAATATACTGCATTAGTGGAAACAACTTATTTTGAGGAAACAACACACTGGAATAGCACTGAGAAATAAGACGAGCTTCTTAAAAATAGATTGAGAAGTATTACGCGAATTTCATAAAAATTATAAGGAGTTTTAATATAATTTATGTATAGCTTTTACGCAAGATAAGAATTTTATTATTTTATTATGTCTGTATGTATTGAAATCGATAATAAGTACTATGTTAATACTTAATATGTGTTTAAATTTATATTTTAACCAGATTTATAATTTTTTTATATAAATTTTATGCATAAATAATTTACATCAATAATTAAAATTATGTCTATGTTTTTTTTATGCAATTACCATTTTGAAATGTACTACTGATTATATTTTATGCAGTTTGATTGATGTATCAGTATTCCAATAAAGTATCGAATTTTTCATGTTGGGTCACATGGCAGAGAAGAAAAAGCGAAGAAGTTTCTGCAGACTTTGGATTCTTTGCCACATGAGCAAGTGATACCCCTGCCTCCCTTTTCACCATTTTTATCACCCTTCTTCTTCACGTCACTGCTTTTGCAAAGAAATGATGAATAATAGGCAAAGATGAAAAATGATTATCACGTTCTCTCTCACTCTTTAGTGTGCAGCAGAATCATTAAGGAGGCTCAATCGGTATGTCTATTAGTGGTTATTTATGTCAAGTATGATTTTCCAGGATTTTCACTGTTATAATCTGAAGTCACAGCTCTTACTTTTACGATTCCTTCGTAATTTGAGAGAAGGATGCAGAGGGATGAGAGACAGGAGAGAGACCATATCCATATCCAAAGGCACCTCACCTGTGTAAAAGTTAATAGACAGTAAATATTTAATTTTATAAAACTGATATATAGCATAAAATTTGTATTCATTCATTTATATACTATAAATTCGTTACATTATGAAATGATGACAGACAATTAAACAATCATAGGATACATTTCAATTTTTTATTATGAGAAAATTCAGTATAGAACATGTCCTTGGAACTATCGGTCACTCCGTATTTATTCCTTCTTTAGCTGAAGATCCAGGCAAAGTTAAAATTGAAGTAATTTGTAAATTTGTACATCTATTTCTATAGGCATCTACTCACTTTAGAAGAAAGAACAAATTCCCATTTCTGTGTTATTATTCCATATGTCGTTCTGTTGCTTGGCCATAACTTCATAAATCTGATTTTGTGTTTAACATGAACCATGATAATTTCTATAAATTTTAACTACCAAATATCTAGTCTGTTTGCGTATTTTTTTAGTTCAGGTAAAATACAAAAAATCACTAGTAAAACATTTAATATTATAAATAAAACATACTAATTAATTGCTTAAAAATCTTATTCAGTAAGATGGAATCAATTAAGACATATAATCATCTCAAGATAATGGACCTTGATTCAATATATAGGGTAGAATCTACAGAGAATGGAAAAATAAATTTGATAAAAAACCAATACAACAGTCTAAAACTAACAAAATATCGGTAGTATTACCATGTATTATAGGAATATCTGCCAATCATATATTTTGACGTCAAAATGTTTTTCCTGTTCTAGCCTGTGCCTCAGTTCCTTGGCACACTGTACATCCTTTGCAAGCAACAGAGCAAAGCCCCCACCACCAGCTCCAACCAGCTTGTAACCACAGCAGTACGGAGAGGAAAAAGAAAAGAGACTATCAACATACTCGTTGCTGCAATAAGGGTCGAGTTCCTGATGCAATCTCCAAGCTTCTAGCATGATATCACCAAGTTCATCTAAGTCACAGTTCATCAAAGCTTCTTTCCCAATCTTTGCCAGTTCAACAAGGCGTTTGATACTTGATACAAGAAGATTATCACGGCGAAGATATCTAATAACCACCTTCTGCAATACCCTGCGTGCAAGTCGAACCTACAAAACACAGTTCAACGTACAATAGAAATCAAAGTTAATTATAGAAGTTATTGAATTAAATGAAGTGCAGCGCTAGCTACAAACTTACTAAACTCACAAAAAATTGAACATTTTGAGACAAGACTTTGCTGTTGTTTGTAAAAGAAAGGAAACAAAGCAAAAAAATAACATCCCACATACAAACGATTCCCTGTATGCTATCTACAGAAACACGGTTACCCAAAGATCGTTAGATCAACTTACTACAAGCTTATAGGTAATATCAGATGACAAATAACACTGAAAAGAGTCTCTTTGATGCAGAGATCTCTGTGTAAGAATACCAAACGTATATTTACATAAACAAACTGTTTACTTACTTGACCAGTAAATACCACAAGAAGTCGTTGCTGCAGCTCGGAAATTAACTGAGGGGAAGCCAAGAGGGGAACAACTTGAAGCCTCAAAGGAATTCCTGGAAAGCTTGAAGTACATTTAATCCCAGGATACAGACCTCCAATCTGGTCCTGCCAACCACCTCCTGTACCCATAAGTTGCTCCAACACCAAAACAAGTCTAGCAACATTCTCAGTGCTGTCATCCCCATCAATTACCTGGAGAAGGCCTTTCACCACTGTAGCAGCTAAGATACTAGAGGTACCCAATCCGCTGCCACGGGGGACATTGGCCCATGTTTTGATGTGCAAGCCCATATCTACAAGAATGTTATCATGAATAATTCCAGTCACAAGTAATGCAGATTTGACCAACCGAAATGGATCATCTCCATCAAATGGTGCACAAATAGATGTATAATCTTCAACAAACAGCTGGTTATCTGCATCATCGGTAATTAATATTCCTTCTGTTTCAGTTGTCTCTATGATGGTGCCAATTGGTGAAGAACCGTCCAAGCTTATTGCCATATTCAAAACACATCCAGCCCGTTCAATGCTCCATGGAGGAGTATCACTCCAACCCCCAACAAAATCTACACGAACTGGTAACTCTACTTTTACCTTTCTAGGATGGAAAGGCTGATGAATGCTGCCATTGTGACTGTTATTCTGGAATTCCTGACCTGAACAGCTACCAGGAGACTCTGATAAATGTTCTGCAGAAAAGACAGATTTCAGCTTCAGTCATTCATATATCTGATTTTGTTGCATGAATTAAGAAGTAACTGTCTTGTTATTCATAATTTCATACACATATATAAAGTCATGGAGAGTGTGATATTACAAATAGTGAAAAGACTCACTTAAAAGAAGTTGTTACCAATCTTTTGGCGTCAAATGATCCTGAATAGAATTAATCATTCTTATAGATACTCTATTCCAGTATTTTGCGAGGTAACAATAATACATAGAGAGAAAACACTGAGAAATTAGTATTACTCACCATGAATTGCGCATAGAAGCTAAATTTCTAACACTACATTAATCGATCTTCGTATAAAAACTGGGCATTCAGTAGCCTTAACCTTTATATATTAATTTCATAAAAATAATCACAATATTTTACATTTCCTCCCTATTCTCCCTCCAAAAAAACTGAATGCAAGATATATGCACTAAACTATTTGCAAACTTGTTTTGTGTATGGCATCTTGGGACATAATTAAAACACGTACGTACCTTTGAATCCATATCTTACTGCTGAAGCAGTTTCATCAGCCACAGCAGCCCAAACTTTGGGCTCCAACTCACGAGCTGTCTCTTCTTCATTGCAAGCACGAAGAAGATCAACTTGCACCTGATATGCCCGACTTTTGGGAAGTATATTAGAGTTTTGCTCCCGAACTATGGGGCACATAGCTAGGAAATCCTTACATGTTTGAATTCCAGAGCCCTCTTTTTGAAGAATTTCTTCACATAATTGTGACAAATTGCGCCCCAGCATTCCATAGCTGATGCAAGCATTTGCAATTCCCGCTGCAAGATCAGCTTGATGATTACTAGAATCTATGCATATAGTTGAAAAATCGATAGATCTGTGCAATTCTTCCAAACTGATGCGCCGAGAATGTTTCCACAAAGGAAGCATGGATTCACTCTTTTCATTGGATAATCCCATCAACCACATTGCAATCTTCATCATTTGAACATACGGAAGTATGGGGAATATTTTTGAATTCCATAAATATTTTTCATCAGGGCCTGCAGACCCCCATAAGTCACTTTCATCAATACCCAAATCATGTAAAATTTTCTTCCAAGGTTTCCCACAAAATGTACCATCTTTAGAGAGTGAACTTTTGGGGTTATCATGAAGGCCACAATATACTAGAACTCGCTCCCTATTTCCAATCAATGGAACCTCCCAAAGACAATGACGATCTGGAAGCATGAACCTGATTGAATTGTCAATACTTAAAAGGTTGTCAACAGGTATATTGACACCAACCACTATACACAAGGAGCCAATATGTATTTCACCAGAAATGGATGAATCATAGATGAGAGAATCTTCTCCGATTGACACACTGGGTGCAATTTTACTAGAAAGAATAATAGCAGATGCCGTAATGTCAGATGCAGTGGTTGCTGGAATAGAACACAGATGTCTTCTACCAACCAATTCTGAACCAACACCACTGAGGTGATCTAAAACTTCATTTGAGGTTCCAAAATGCAAGAACAACAAATCATCTGTAATGGAAAAATGAGTTTCAGTGCAGATAGATAAGAGGAGAAACACAGATAAAGATAACATTGCAATTAGGCTTAACATACAGGCACAGCAGCTGAACATCTTCCTGTTTCCCAATTTATTGACTAGTTCTTCACCCAAAGGACGCTTTCTTAGCCACTCATGCTTTGCAGGTACCCAGGCAGCAACCAGATCTTCATATAAACTCATCTAGACAATAAATAGTTTTCTTAGATAAAATATCTCAATTGTTCTACAAATGAATTAGAGCACCAAGTGCTTCAGTAGGAACAATTGCACAAATTTCCATGCTATTCAAATAACACTATAAATTAGTTATGTTAATTGTAATGCTCATTTGAAGAAACATTAACAAATTAATAGCAACGAATCTAGAAAGATGCAAGCGTTCGATAACCAAATTATCCAAATGGGAAAAATAAATAAATAATCGCTAAGTAAAATTTGTTATATTCGAAAGAAAACCTAGCATTATAGCATGGTATCGAACCAAAGTAACTGCAGTAGGACCTACTAACCTGAGTTAGAATTTCCAAGAAAAAGCAATATTATTACATAAAAGGATTAATAGAGATCTCTCGCAACAATGCATTTGTATAATTTACCTTCACATTTTACCAAACAAGTTTTAAGATCCTTGAGTCGCAACTCTAGAAAAAAATTGTATCTAACGAAGACAATGGCCCAAGGAATAGGTATCTCGGGTGAGCTTGTAGTTGTAGGAATATGCGGTCGAAGACTAAAAAAGAAAACTTCTAGGAGCACTCAGACCAAACTAGACAAAGATATGATTAACGCTGGAATGAATAGAAAGATCCCTGGTGCATTTATAACATTTACAAAATTATGATCTGTTTTGGAAAATAGAAATCAGTGTATGAAAAGAAGTAGCCAAAAGGACAGCATAATGCTCAGTTACTGTATCATGTTGCAGAATGTAAGAAAAAAACGTGAGGAGGATACCACTTCCATGATCCTCCCAAATATTGCAATTAGTCCATACATATACAGATTTGCAAAGAAGCCTTTGCAACAGATATTAAGTCCCGCATAATTATATCTCTAGTTAAATTGAATGGCATTCTCGACCTTAACAAACAAAACAAAATGGTTCAATTATAATGCAAAAAAAAATTGTAGAGCACAAAAAAAATCCCTAAGTATTTTTGTCAAGTAAATAAACTTATCTCTCACATTACTTTCTACTGTTTTCTTTTCTACCTCTAAAACTAAACAAACAACTTCGTATACCTCTTTTTTGCTCTTTAGGAGCTCTGAAATCATCTGCTGACAGGAAGATGCCAGTGTAACAAGCTCCAACCACGCCTTACCTCTGACTGTTATTATTCCAGTATCAAGAAGTGTTCTACCATCAGTGAGAATTGCCTTACTTTTAACTAACTCTTCCACTGAAGGTTTCTGCAGGAGATTATCAACTAAACTGACTGCATAATTTTGAGTTGAATGCTCAGTTTCAGCCGCAACTATTACTCCATGGTTTGCAGCAACATCAAGGGTGATCGGAACAGTGATGATACAGGAAGTGTCCATAGGAAGAGTCACGAGGGATGCATCGAAACATGGGAGAACATCACCAGTCATGGTTAACATTCCACCTATGAGGATTGAAAGAATTCTGTAAGTTAACAGTCTGAACCTCACTTTTTGGTCATGATTAATCACATCACATGCAAAAAACTATGGTCAGTTTGAATAAAAGTGCTTTGACTTTTTGAATTACAATGAATAAAATGAAGACAAGAGCTGCATTTGAAGTGAAAGTACCCACGAAAACTGAAATTTAAGCATGTACATAAAACTATTCGAAATAAGTCCCGACAAGAGCTGTTTCATATGTGTACAGTATATGAAGTGATGAATAACCTTCATTTCCAAAAGCTTGTCTTGCACAAGAAGCAATCGCAAGAATATGGTCAAAGAGGAGGGGAACGGGGCCATCAGGGTCATCAGCAGCTAAATAAGGAAGAGGCAAGAACACTTTCCCCATAGGATTTGCCCACGGCACCCGTTTTGAATCACCTCCAGCATGGAGCAACAATACATGCTTCTTCGCCAAAACTGAAACTGCATCGTCACTTCCATTACCATTTGTCGGTGATTGTGAGTCGCAGTAGTGGAGGGCGAGAGCATGGATGGCATTAAGAGTGGCGGCGCCGGATCCGATCCGGCAGCCGAGAGGGTCGGGTACGGCGAGGGTGACGGTGGTCGGGGAGATCCGACCCATGCGCTTGGCCCGCTCCAGTTGCCAATTGTACAATTGAGCTTGTTCGGGGCTAGCGGCAGTGAGGACAATAGCATCCCAGGTTGGAACCCGAGAGGGGTGTCGGATTGACAACCTCAAATGGTACCATGATTTCCGCAGAAGGGAAACCAAGTCCTCCTTCTGTTTCACCCTCCACCGTCTCTTTCCCCTTTCCCTCTCCATTTCCACTATCTTCAACACCTTCCACTCTGAGTGACTGAGAACAAGAAGAAAACACAGGACCGATCTATGAATCCCATGAGTGTTTTTTGTTGTTTTCTTCTATTCTTTTCCTTTGAAAAAAAAAACGCCATTGATAGAAAAAAA
>Ga0099823_1004350_pt1 | contig 13816 bp, 10 predicted proteins | sample CowpearedBW_FD_76831 | JGI IMG/M metagenome (GOLD analysis project Ga0099823, IMG submission 76831) | Root nodule microbial communities of legume samples collected from California, USA - Cow pea red BW | ecosystem: Host-associated > Plants > Roots > Nodule | place: USA: California | collected...
AAAATATCTTTATTTTTATATTCTGCATGGATGACTTTTTGTAATTTTTATCTTTTTTTTTTTTAACACTCGACCAGGAGATGAAGCGGCAGTGTGATGAGATATGGTTTGAAATGTTTTTTATTTTTGGATCTGGTCTTGTCTTTGACTGTCACACTGATATACTTGTCATTGTGTCATATGATATGCAGAGACTTATATGACTATATGGTAGCAAGATACAGAGAAGGAGGCAGGTCTAAAGGCGGGAAAGGGGAAACTTTTTCTTTGCAGCAGTTGCAAACTGCTCATGATGAATATGATGAGGAGGCTACTTTGTTTGTTTTCCGATTGAAATCTCTGAAGCAAGGACAATCGCGTAGTCTTCTAACACAGGCAACGCGTCACCATGCTTCTCAGGTTCTTCACATGCCCTTGTTTCCTTGCAAAAATTGGAGTTTCCTTTTTTTTTTTAATGTTATTACCATTGCTTTCTTTTGTGCCCAAAACAGTTGTGTTTTTTCAAGAAAGCAGTCAAGTCCCTTGAGACAGTAGAACCACATGTAAAATCTGTAACTGAACAGCAGCACATTGATTACCAGTTCAGTGGTCTTGAAGAGGAGGATGGGTATGAAGGTGACGATGGAGATGATGATGGTGGTGGTTATGATGATAATGATGATGGTGAGCTGAGTTTTGATTATGGACAAACTGAACAAGACCGAGATGTTTCTACGTCACGAAACTCCATGGAGGTGACTACCTTAAGTAACTATGATCTTCAATTTTTTTCTTCCCCTTTGATGATTTTGAATTTATTTAGAAATGGTTGTCTAATGAAGGCTGGGAAATTACATCTACTGACACGCAAAAGGGAACAGGTGAATGATTGTGCACTCATGTGGTGGTCGTTGAAGGGTTTGAATCCTACTGCATGCTATGGTGTATATGTGTGAAAGCAAAATTAATGAGTGAATGACTAAATTCCTGGAGAGAGATTATGTTGTGGGCAAAGTTGTTTTTACAGTCTTAAGCTCAAAAGTTTTGCATATTTGTTTGTTTAATTGTGACTAACTGCTCTATGCACACGAGTAATACAGTTTAATTAGAATGCCACTAGATGGATGGGTTGAGCAAGAACCTCTTCAAGTAAACTTCGGGGTTTTAACTTCTTTGGTCAATGCATGAAAATGCTATGGAAGTTTTCAGTAATGAACTTCTGATTTTGAAGATTTTGGTTCTGAACAATATATATATAGTTTTAATTTTCAAAGTTTATAAAAGACTTCAATTGGCTTATATTACTCATCTTGATGACATGGTGCTTATCCGTGTTCACCTCTTTACAGCTGGATCAAGTGGAAGTTACACCTCCTGGAGGTCTTACATCTGAAGCTGCCAAGGTAAAAAATACATCTATTATCTTCAGTTTTTTTTGGAGCCTATAAAACTTAAAGTACGCAAGGGCATGCACAATGAATCTTTTGCTCTGTTTGCAGGAAAACTTAGACAAACTTCAAAGGAATTTATTTTCCTTTAGGGTTAGGACAGGGAGCCAATCTGCCCCGCTTTTTGCTGATAGTAAACCTGATGCAATTGAAAAAATGAGACAGATGCGCCCATCTTTATCTCGGAAGTTTAGTTCATATGTGCTACCCACACCCGTTGATGCCAAGAGTTCAATCTCTTCAAGTTCAAATAATCCAAAACCTTCCAAAGTGCAGGCAAATTTAAGTGAACCTACAAAGAACTTGTGGCATTCATCCCCATTGGATCAAAAGAAACATGAAAAAGATAGTGGTGATGAATTTTCTGGTTCTATTGTCAGAAGTGCTCAGTCAGTACACAAGGAAAGTAACAGTAATACTGCATCCACGAGATTGCCTCGTCCTCTGGCAGATAATTTTTTATCCTCGAACCGTGATTACATTTCTGCTCACTCTAAAAAGATTAAAAGATATGCCTTTTCTGGCCCATTGACAAGTGATCCCGGGCCTACCAGGCCGGTTTTGGTAGAAAGTGTTCAACTATTCTCTGGACCTCTTTTGCCAAGTCCAATCCCTCAGCCTCGGTCATCATCTCCAAAACTATCTCCCACTGCTTCTCCCACTCTCGTGTCTTCACCCAAAATAAGTGAGCTTCATGAACTTCCTAGGCCTCCAACCAGTTTCCCATCGAATTCAAGGTTTTTAGGTTTGGTGGGTCATTCTGGTCCCTTGTTGTCTAGAGGTCAAAAGGTTTCCTCTGCAAATAATTTGGCCGCATCAAGTGCTGCATCTCCATTGCCAATGCCACCTCCGGCCATGACTCGTAGTTTCTCCATACCTTCTAGTGGCGCTAGAGTTGCAGCATTACATGTTCCTAGAACACTAGATTCTTCTCATGGATCATCTATATCCGAGACTATTGCTTCTCCTCTGATACCACTAGCGTTATCTAGTAGTCAGCCATCATCAGATTGCTGAGGTTGCTGTGGATATTTAGACCAGAGGTATTTTTTTAAACCAGGGCTTTTTGTTTACCTTTTTTCTTATTTTCTATTATTTTTGTTTTCCTTGATTTATTTGAACTTTTTTTTAATTGTGAAATTTAGACAATGTAGAAAGTGTTGAAGTTTCATTTATAGATGGCAAAACCTTTGTCTCCATTTGCCTGGTTTGGAATGGTATAAAATGGAGATAAAGATCCGTACCCACGTCTATAACATCAAGAACCTGTAAAAGCCTTTGGTATAGGACACCTATTTCTATCTTCAAAGTTCTTGCAATATATAAATGATTTCCAATTCCCCCTTGTGGAATAAAATTGTTAAATGAAAAATATCCAATACTTTTTATTGTATCTTTAGTGTAATTTGGAGTATGTGAGTTTATCTCTTTGGACTTTATTAATTAGGATTATAATAAAAAATTAGGATAAATAAGGGTTAGTGCTTTATGTATTGCAATTGCAACATTATTTCATATCATATGAAGTCAATTCTAATGTCATAATATTCAGTTTTTATTCTGTCCTTTTCCTCCGGAAATACCTTAATCTCTCTTAGTCACTTCCATTCTTCTAATAAAGTGTTGAATTTAATCACAAGGCATTTGGATGAAGGGATGTGTTCTAAATTTTGTCTTTATCTAACCGTTTAAACTTTTGGAATAGTTTGCCATATGACAAAATAGACTATGTAATCTATATGCAAAATACTCTCTACTGGAAATGCACATTGGGATTGAGAATATTTTTGGTGCAAGCATCATCTATTTTAAATGGACTTGACATTTTATTATGCACAAGTACTTTACAATATGAGGTCATACATGCAGAAGCTCACTTGCTTGCTATTTTTTTCATCTTGTCCTTAAAATAACATGTGCAATAGGTGGAAGTGTTTATAATGATGGGATGCATAATTTAGGACATGATGGGGTAGTTTTTATAATGCATTGGAGAATTTTCAATTCTAAACTAATTGGTATTACCATTGTAAGATTTAGCAATTGCTTTATTATTGTTCCTGTTCCTGCTACCAATACTGTGAGAAATTTTAGTTTAACTTACGTATGATTTAATGTTCCCTTTCTGTTTTTCAGGGATGTAGGGATGTGCATGTTTTGACTAATGTTATGCGATGAACCCAGGTATAGTCAATGGATACTTGTGCAGACTAATTCTACTTACGTCTGAAGTTAGCCTTTACGGCCTGGCAAATTAAGCTTGGGGCCAAGAAAACTTAGGTTAAGTTTTGCTTAGTTGCAAAGATGTATATATTCGTTTTTACCTAGTATTCGTGTGTCTGTCATAATCATTGTTAATTCAACTTTATGGGCTTTTTGTTTTCTTATTTCGAAATAAATGCCCATCGGCTTTATTGTTGAGATATGCATTTAAGCAATGACGGTAACCAATCAATCACGCCTCCTCTTTACGAGCAATCCAATTGTCTAAATTAAGTTGTGTACCTTTCAATAAGTGCAGTTTGCTTTCATATGTTTTCTTAAGTAAACATTTCCACGAACACATGAAATCAATTCTCGGAGAATTCGATTTATTTCTGGATTTGCATGCATAAATCATGCTTTTGATTTGTCTGCAATCTGATGGAGCTGGACACGAAGAGAGAGAATAGAATTTCATGTAGTGTAACAATGTCGCTTTTGTTGTTGAATCGCTATTTGGTTAATAAAACACGTTGCAATAATAAAAAAAGAAGAGAAGTGGACCTTCTTGCAATTATGCTCTAGCAGGTGCTGATCACTACCTAGGTACCGTGGCATTTTCTATGATCTGGTAGAATTAGTTTAAGTCAGACAAATGGGTACTCTTGTGGACTTATTGGGGCAATTTTGTTTCGAACATGTATGTAAATTCCAAATACCCAAATTTAAGTGGCTTTTGTCATTATCATTATAATTAATCTATATCTATCTATATATTACAAATGGACATCACAAACCATCCGTACTAGCTGTACAGATTTGGAAACCAAGAAAAGAATTGCCGATGTCCTAATTAGAATGCAATGCATAATATTGGTAATTTGGAACGGATGCAAGGAAAATAGACATCTCCTATATGATACGTTGTTTGGACGATAGAGATTGACTTCCTCCTGGTTATTTGGTAGATATAATCCTTCATTTGCAGCTTTCTCCAGTATCATATCTGACGAATCCCATTAATTCCGGTCCTTTCAGTCTTGTGTTATTCTTGAAACTGCAGGAATATAAACTATTATCCAATTCTCTCACACACATAGATCAACTTGGGCATGGATCTAGAGGTAAGAGAAGCATGAAATCATAACAGGGGAATGCCATTATCAATGTTATATAGAAGCATGAAAGTAATTGCTAAATTCTACAAATGATCAGCATTGAAAAGTCAAAAGTAAATTATAATCGCCATTTTCCTATTTTGATGGTATTTATATATTTTCTTGTCACCAATGAGTTGAGTTCAAGTCATCTGTTATTACTACTGTCTGTTATCACCCTGCAGAAATAGCGGCTTAAACTTATTTACAGAATCTGTGACAAAATTTGTGCGAGTAATAATATCAATTTTGCAAGTAGTAACGAAGTGGACCTTGTGAAGTACTCGGATTATTAAGTTTTAGATTGACTCACCTTTGTTCAGAGAACTTGGAAAAAGAGCCGGATGTCGGGAAAGTACCACACAGATCGTTGTTTGATAGGTCTCTGCATAACATAAGAAAAACGAATTTAAAACGTGAGAAATTAGAATTTACGGAGAAGAATGAAGAGATGTGTGATATTGAAAAGGTAGGACAGAGAGACTCACAAGATCTTGAGGTTTCCCAACTTAGTGAGTTCCCTCGGTATTCTTCCAGTGAGCATGTTGCTGTTGAGCCGCCTGTAATATTGTATCATAAAAGGCTTAGGCTTAGGCTTAAACTTAGGCTTGGTGAACGGTCCACTTACTATTTATTTTAATTAACTTACAAGAATTTGATGTTGGAGAGGTTGGACAGGGTGGCGGGAATGGAGCCAGTGAGGTTATTCTGGTAGAGACCCAAGCTAACCAGGTTCTTGAGGTCTCCAAGTTCCTTTGGTATTGGACCCTTCAAATCATTCTTGTACAGTTCTCTGCACATACATTGCCAAACCAAATCTTAGGTTCTATCTTTGCATAACATATTTGATCTTTAGTGATGTCTGTCAGACATTTTCAGAAAATAGATAAATACAAACTTCGCTACGGCGCTTACAGAAATTGAAGGCGCTGGAGCTTCCCTAGCTCTGGAACCAAATGACCAGACAATTTTGCATGTCCGAGGTCCCTGCATGAGTACGCACGCAATTATCAGACTTAACCCATATCAAACAAACATGTTACAGGTCCTTCTCCTGATAACTTATCGTGATTATGGTGGTCGGACGAACCTTCCTGACTTATTCTACACCCACACACACATAATAAAATAAAAAATACAAAGAATACATTCCAAATAAAAACGTGAGAAACTGAAAGGACAAGATGGAGTTAATTACAGTCGGGTCACTCTCTTATCATCATCACAGGTAACATGGAACCATGTACAAGGATCCACCAAAGTTGGATCCCAGCTCTGTAGAACGTTATTTGGGTCTTTCACAGCTCTTCTGAACGCGAACAGAGCATCACCTGTTCGTTTTCAAGTTCAAAAAAAAAGAAGAAAATACTATTGTGACAAGATTCTTCGGCTGGATACATATGGAACGCATATATACAAAGGGGTGGGTTTACCTTCAGAGTTTGCATTTATAACAGCGAAAGGGTCTGATAGGAGAAGAAAAATGGCAAGAACGTAAAAAGGTACCCTCATGCTCCTCTCCATGAAGTAGCAACCCTGAAAGTTGGTAGAGAGAGACTTGACTGGAGTAGAGATTTTAGACCCTCACCCCTCACACCATCTGACACCAGTAGATGGTTCTATTTGTAGTCGAAGTGCGCCTAATAGTAATAATACTAATAACAAAAACATGTATTAGAGACCAAATCTTCCTCTTTCTTTAATGCAATTATGCTTTTGGAATGGAATCACAAATATATGGAGAATTTTTATAGTGCCCGTGAATGGATATGAGATGCTACCTCTTTAGTTTGTCTATTCACACTCAACTACCAATGTAGTCTTGCGTTAAATATCCTTACTCTTTTTCAAAACATAATTTTAAACGAACAAATTAGTCATTCCCTATAGGCCTCTATAAATAACTATTATATAATTGTTATTCTTGATATATTTAGTTAGGTCAAAGAATATAAACACTATTTGAATTTTAATAAGGAAAACATTTAGGATATTGATTAATTATTCAGTATTCAAGCAATAGAGTTTAAGTCTATCGCAGTAGGTCGTTTTATGCAATTACACAGACTAATTAAACTAAGTTGTTCTTCCTCTTGTCTGCTTGTATTTGAAAAAAAAAAAATTATGTGAGATTCGGTGATGGATGGTGTGATTTCAAAGAAGGAGAATAATTGTTCATTCTGTTTTCTTTTATTAGAAAAAATTATCTCTGACACAAAGCAGCAAGGAATATTAGTAATGATATTGAAAACCGTAAGTAATAAAATGATAAAGATGATAAAGTTAAATTGGTTTTTGATTAGTCAACCATGATGTCAAATTAGTTAACTGGAAGCATGATAGTAAGATTTGTGATTCGACACGTAAAAGTAAGGCACTAGCTAGGAATGAAGAAAGTGAATAGAAAGATTATAGATGCTACTTTTGTGGTTTGGCATTGCATGTGAAACGCAGATGCAAATGAAATACTCGTCTTTTAATGCATGTTATGTTAATGGGTCCAAGTCCAACACTATAATTTTGACTTGGGAGGACTCAATGGGTTGAATTGGTTGACAGCATGAAGCATGCATGTTGATGTTGGTTTGTTCTGTTTCAAGTTACTGTACTTTGTATCTTCTTTTTTGATAGTGGGAGGGACACAAAAGCATGAAAGAGTCCCTTTGTGTGATCTTAGACAGATAATGCAATGATCTCCTCATTAAAAGAAGTGACTTGGAGATTTCAGACTTAGACCACATCACTGTCTCTTTTTATCTGTCTCTCATTACCCACGTTAACTCCTTTTCATTCTCACACACTCTCCAACCATAAGCTTCGGAAAAAGTTATGATATTATTACTGTACAAAACAAAAAGCCGTTTCTACTTAACTCTTTCTCTTCTTCACCAAAGCGATAAAAGCTTTCCATACGCATAATTATTGTTGAGTGTATAATCAACACCTCACGTGTAAAAGAAATTATATTGGTTCTTTGACCATTGACCACCACATTTAGAAAGATGTAGTATTATGCCCCACCACTCCCCATCTACAGTTGTCTTTTGACGCTTAAGAAAGGGGAAAGGGAGGGAACAAAATTTTGAACTAGAAAGTAATTAAAATATTTATTCCGTTAATGTATTCTAATATTTTATAACTAATCGTTAATCTCTAATATTATTATTTATTGTGAACATTTTGGTTAGGAGTGGCAGAGGAAGAGTGTTAATTTACTTTTTTAGGATGCAAATGTATTAATGTTATTCCCGCCATTGCTCCCTTCAAATCAAATTCAATCCAACATCTTTTCGAAAGCCACTTTTTGTTCTTTATCAATGGCTATACAATTTAGGGACTTTAACATCATCGTCATGTGCTCTCATAAACATTGAATTTCAATTCATAAATTAATTTCGACGAATTTCATAAATAAATATTTATTTCCCACTTTGAGATTGATGTCTTGCGCAGGCCTTAACACAAGATTTCTGGACTTTCTACAGGTGGGCCTTTGAGCCCAAAACAATATTGGTACAAATCTTGGCGGTATGTGTTAGTAACTAAGGAACTAATTGAGACATCATAATTCCTTTATATATATATATATATATATATATATATATATATATATATATATATATATATATTTATTTTTTTTTTCTTGTATCATAAATTTTACTCATTTTATTTTTAACTTTGCATTTTCTCTTCTATTCTTCATTGTTCGCGTGATTGTTATGGAAGGTTAAACCTCTAAATGAATTCAAAATTTCAACAATTTTCGTTAGAAATTGAATTTCTTTTTCATTTTCTTTTTATCAATTCTTTTTTATATTGATTAATATGATATAATCATGATTAAATAAATGATTGATCGACCCAATCAATTATTTAATTTACTTGAATTCAATATAGTTAGTGATTACAATTGTGATATTGGTTTTTGTGATTGAATTTTCGAAGGATTTCTAATTATAATTGGGTTTATATCGATTTATACCCCAAATAATTTCACTACATGTGTTTAAATTTTTGGGTTAAAGTTATTCATTTTTTATTTTTCAATTTTATTTTCTAATTCATTAAATTTTTGGCATTATATTATTATGTACACAAATATACCCATTTCAAATTAGTTGGTTGTGCATAATATGTTAAAATGAGTCAAATTGGAATTAGAGAATTAGTGAAACATGAGTCGATAATAATACTTATGAAGAAGAACGAACAAAAACAAAATATTCAAAGCACGATATGTGAATTCATTAGTGCAAGAAAAAAATTTGGTACCAATTATTTTGGATATTGTGCTTTGGTTCAACAACAAAAACATATCCAGGCATGATAAAAAAAGTGGGTTTTGGCTTCGGTTATGAATTGAAGCCTAAACTTTCATATTAGGATTCGGTTCCATAACTGAAGCCTAATCTCCCTTTTTTTCCATTATTTTAACATGTCTCTCCCATTCACTGTTTTGTTCTTCCTCTTCTTCATCAACCTTTGTTTTCTCAATCATATTTCCACCTCCATACACACAAAAAAAAAAGCAAAGGTACGAGATCCATCATCCTCATCTTTGCATTGAGAACCTAACTCACGCCGCAAAAATCTATATTTGCAAAAATCCCAATCCAACCACAAATCCCAGTCTACAAAAGTTAGGGCAACAAAAAAATCCAATCAAGGCCCACGTGGGTCACCTTCACCATTGTGGAGTCTCATAAAAACAAAAACTCAACAAAAAACACAAGAAAACAAATTGAATGGGGAAGTAAGAAAACCCACTCACTGTTCACTCGACGTTGAGCAACGACGGTGAGTCGGGTTTGATGGTGTTGGGTGGAGATGCTCAAGAACAAAGAAGGAAGAAGGAAGGAGGGAGGACTCATGATGGAGGGAGGAAAACAACTTCTGCAAGGACGAAATGTTTGCCACAAATGTAAAATTTCAGAAAAAATAACTCTCACCCGATGTTTAGGCTTTGGTTATTCATAAAACCAAAGCCTAAACATATTTAGGCTTCAATTTTAAAAATAACTTAAGCCTAAATGTCTGCCCAAAATTTTTAAAAACAAATACTAGTGGGATTTTTAAAATTAATGAAAACTTTTAGACATCAATTCAATTCTCAGACAACTGAAGCTAAAACCTATACATGCTTCAATTTTTATTAGAGCCAAAGCCTAAATGTTCTCAATAATTTAAAAAATGTCACTGTATTTTGATAGACTTCAATTTTCTTAAAATCGAGGCATATTGGGCAAAGTTAAATGAGCTTTTTGTACTAGTAATTGGCATCTCATATTATTACTTTATATAAGGTATACATAACAAAGTGAATTTTAAATTGAAGTCAACTTTAAAAAATTAATTTATAAGAAGGGATTTGCACTTATTTATATAATGTAATTTGATTTTATCTTTACTTAACGTGAGTTTTTTCAACACACTTTCTCAAGTAATGAACTTGACATCTCACGTATGGGATTATAAGAATCCAATAAAAAGTGACATGAGATTCGACCAACTTTGTTAGGATAAACTCGTAATGACTTTGATACCATTTAAAGAAAGAAAAACATGCAAAGATTACACCAAACCCATGATAAAATTACATCACACACATTGATAAAAAATATCTATTTTGAAAAAAACAATCATGGTTTCTTTCACAAAAACTATTCTATACTATCTTATTGTTGGTTCATATTATTGTGTTCTTTAATAATTTCAAAATGTGTGTATATTGTGTCTTGATTTGCTCTTTTTATGATCCAATTAGTTGAAACTCATTATTGGATGATTATAAGATTAATCCTTCATTACTTGTTTCATCTTGATTCTTGAACTTACCTTGGAAGATCTTATTTCAAGATCCATTTTGATGAAAATTTTTCTTGGACTTAGGAATATTCTACTATAAAAATAGATTTGAATCCAACCATTTTCATATTTTTAGAAAAGAACAAACAAAATAAAAAAAGAAAAACAAAGTGGGTTAAGAAGAAAATTTACGGGATCTCTGGTTATGCATGATTTTACAAACCGTTTCATTTCATATCTCCAAATTATTCTAATTGACAAACGGGCTGCAATAGAAAAATTAAGCTTTCCGTAATAACAAAAGGAAATGCTAGAACTGCTCCACGAAATTAGGCATATATTTAAAACAAGTTTTGAACTTGAAGTACCTCCTATAGCAGTAGTGATTGTTGCAGTATACTAATTTCAAAACAGATGCATTTGGAACAATATTGAAAACAAAGGGATGTGAAATAAAAGTTGTCTATCATGGCCGACAAATAATCTTTCAAGAAAAAATTGATTATTATATTTCTTAATGATGATTTTGAGAAAGACAAAAAAATTAATATGATTTTTAGTTATTTTGTTGGTATATAACTCTATTAAATGAACAAACGGGATATTTTATACCGGGTATGGCAGGGTAGTAGTTGCTGCTGAGATATAAATTGCTTTGAGGTATACAAAAGAACATGAGCACTTGGATTGTTACATAACATAGCCAAACAACAGCTTTATTTTAAGCATGCGGTTGAATCTCCTCATCACCAAGCAACTCAATTCAACCATTTTCTTAAATAGGCGAAAACAAAGGATGCAGATCATGGATGCCAGCAATTCTCCTTGAAGTATAATATTAACAAAAGATGAGTTTATTATAGCTGGGTTTATTATAGCTGTGCAACAAAAGATGTACAAGTAGATAATTCTATTTTCGATGAAATTCGAGAATGGTAAATAACAAGTATTCAATTTTTGTCCAATGCTCACGTAATAGCTAATTCTTAAGATATGTCTATGAAGTTACAGGTTGCAGAAAATGCAAGCGCAAATGGCAGAAGCAGAATTATGATCCTACCCAGCCAATGCAAAGCTGTCCTGAGTCCAGTGTGGTGGATCCATGACAGCACAGGGATCTGATTTCTCAAAGTCAGCGACCTACAGATGAACATTTCAAATAAAACCATTGAGTTGCAAACGTACATTTGAAAGAATGGTATCGATTGATATTAAGGCCAGAGACAGAGAGTCCATTAGAGGTACCTTTTCTTGACATTTAGGACAGTAGTGATATTTATGCCAAAGGCAGTCCATTGAGGGGAAAAGAAAGCAAACTCCAAGCATCATGGGCATCAAGCATCCAACAAATGCAGCTAAACTGGGCTTTGATCTATTTTTTGCAGCAAAGTTTCAGAACACGTAGTGATGTATGTAAAAAATTGTCAATGTTGGGAATGAACAGAAGTAAGGCAATCGTTCTAAGATTAAACCTAAATTAACAAATCCCAAATTAAGTAATTGGTGGTGAAGTGAATGTGAAGTAAGGTTGAAACCTAAAATCTGAAAGTGAAAGCCTAAGCATAACTAACAAGATCTTAATAGAGTCGAGGCGAGGCGAGGCGAGGAAGGGGAAATTGTTTCGTGAAATTGTAATTTGATCGGATAATAGAGAACTGATTTGATTTGATCAGAAATTGAAGAGAAGAGAATAGCATACCTGACGGTAGTGAGAGCAGTAGCACCACAGTAAGGGCAGTTGAACGGAGCAGGAGTGTCCCTGTAAATTGTCTGGTGGATGGGGATGCCCTTGGGATCTCCGACCACCGCATAAGGAGGGATCATCCCCCTCTGGTATTCGTTTTCATACACCGGCACACCAACCACCACTTCCTCCTTTCTCTCCATCCTCTTCTCCTTCCTTAGCCCTAATACAATTTTTTCAACTCTTTCATTATTCATTTATAATTGTAAACACGTCGCAATTACAATTAACGTTTTTACTCACTTTATTTTATAAATTCATTCTCTAATCTTCACTTGAACTTAAAATTTCATTTTTAAACACTTACTCCTATGTATTTTTCTACAAAAATATTAATTAATATAACAATAACAATTTTTATACACTAAACAAATCTACCAAAATGTGCTAACAGTAAATATTAAACTATATGCAAATATACACTAAAATTATTATGAAATTTATATCTATATTAATAAATAAATAATAAGGCGATTATTCCAACGCGTTTTTTCTTCTTTCTAGACCAAATACCTGTCAGGCACGCCAAAAGTACAGATATTATCTTTTATATTATATATACTCAAACAATGACTATATTCAACTATTACGCAAGCGTTTTCAAGTATTTTCAGTCTTTTCTAAACTTCTTTTATCTTTAGTTTAAGTTATATTAAATATTTTCAAAATTATCAATAATTAAAATTAAGTTAATAATAATTTTTCTAATTCCTGACTTATAACTTTAATTTTCTTTCCTAGTTTAAGTTTTCACAATTTGAAAATAAGTTGTAATTTTCATCAAAATTTTACTTTTTATTTTACTTATATTTTTGTTTTATCCAATTAAATGTTACAATCAAATTATTTACTTAATTTATTATAACATCAATTTAATTAATTAAAAATCAAGACATTTTAATTTATGTAAGATTAAATTGTGAATTAAAATTACGAATTCTTAAAAACATGGAAACTAAGATTGAAAAAATAGAATAATAAAAATCACAGCTGAAAAGCTAAAACACAATTATAATACATTGTCAAAAATAACATTATGTTTTGGTATAGTTATTTATCATAGATATAAAATACAATTTTTATGTTTAAATAGTATTTACTTCAATTTTGTATATGTAAACATATATTTATATATTTAAACATATCTTTAATGTACATTTTAATTATATAAAATATACACTGGTCATTTGTATTATACTACCGTGAGTCGTACGTAGATAATTCTTCCAGTAACTTAATCCCGTCAAATGAAAATTCAGCGCACCACAAATTCTTATGCATAACATAGAAGAGGAAAATACCTGGAAATTGCTGTATTTTTTTAGATAACATTCTCCTTTTGTTAACCTGAAAGAAAATGTTTATGGTGATGAAAAACATGAAAACTTTGTTTAAGAAAAAACTTGACAGAAGCAAAATAATATATATATATATATATATATATATATATATATATATATATATATATATATATAAAAAAA
>Ga0099823_1004351_pt1 | contig 13815 bp, 9 predicted proteins | sample CowpearedBW_FD_76831 | JGI IMG/M metagenome (GOLD analysis project Ga0099823, IMG submission 76831) | Root nodule microbial communities of legume samples collected from California, USA - Cow pea red BW | ecosystem: Host-associated > Plants > Roots > Nodule | place: USA: California | collected...
TTTTTATTAAAAAATATTAAATAAATATGTTTTATAAAAAATATATATATTTTAAAATATATATATATATATATATATATATATATATATATATATATATATCAGTGCTTTATTTGATGCAAGGAATGACTTACAATGGTATTACTAATAGATAAATTTGTCTTCACCATTTGATGAAGTTTTAGATTCATAGGCTTTTGATAACCAAAAAAAAAAAGTTACAAGTTATTAGTCCTTCGAGTTAGAATTAAAGTTGCTACTCTTCATAACTAACTCCGTAAGTCTCCTTTAAATTTATACAGTACAACTGATAGTATAATAGATTTAAATCTCTATTATACTATGTTAAGATAATAAATTTAAATCTAATTGAATCTTACAGCTGACTCAATAAAATTAGGTTTGTGTCTTTTTTATATAGTATAATTTAGTTTTATTTCTAACTGATATAAGATTTTTAATTACATGAATTATTATTGTATAAATTTCAGTTGAGAAATTAAATTACTAGTTATATATAATATCTATGTATATTTTATTGTAATAGATGTTTTATTATTTGTTGTCCACACACAGTGGGTGATTGGGTTCTTGAACTTTTGGCACCGAGGAGAAGGGCGCAGGGTAAGGATAAGAGTGTTACCATGGCATGTGTTCCTTGGCCTATACACCTATGCATTGGCAATAGCAACAGCAGAAACTGGTTTGTTAGAGAAGGTAACATTCTTACAAACGATGAGAAATGTGTCCAAGCACAGCACTGAGTCCATGATGGTTAATGGTTTAGGTTTGGTTCTTGCCCTCCTCAGTGCCTTTGTTATTTTGGCGGCTGTTTCACCTAAGTATCAAACCATTCAGACCAAACATTTGTACTCGGATACCACTAGTTTCTCATCTTAATAAACTGCATTACACACCAATGTTTAAAGCTCTTGCAGGAACCAAGTTTCTTACACAAAAAATTGTAAATAGATAGGTTTTATGGGATATCAGAACTGTTTCTTCAGAATTATCAATATTTTGAATCGATTATTTGTTGGGTAATATGGAAGATGTGAAAGACAGTAACGTGCTAAAAATTTTGTTTTTGTAAAGTAATTTTGAATCATTGAGACCGTGTTTGATTCACCGTTGGAGAATTGAACCCAGAAGTAAGAATTAGTTGTTTCTCATTCAACGTGAATTTTTTACCCTTTAATTGATTTTGAAAATCGAACATATACTGATTCTACATTAAAAAATCAATTCTACATCAATTTGACACAAAATCAAACACATACTGTGTTTAGTAAAAACGAGTAGAAGAAACTTTTGATCGTATCGATGACCAAAATTAAATATCATAACGCTAGTTGTTAAATAAGACTTAACTAGGGTTTTTACGTAGATACTACAAAGTTATTTCAAGAAATATTGTCATAACTTTTTAACTATCATATACTTTATGTGATAATTAATTGTTTATATCATTATTGTTATAACTTTTTAACTATCATATACTTTATATGATAATTAATTGTTTAAATCATTATTTAAAAAAAGTTAATTATTAAACAAATCTAAGATTTGAAAAGTTGTACATGTGGCCTTAATTAACTTAAGAGATGGTGAATTAAGTTAACAAATTTTTCTACCTTTCTAATTTTATTATTTAATTTCTATATGAAACAACTTAGTTAAATTTCTTCTTAAGATGGACAAAGTAATGTATGAAGAATGATTATTAATAAGTAATTTAAAAAATAAACATATAAAGGATAGGGAAGAAGAAGTGCAAACTCATTTTATACTGATTTGGCCAAATATTTGCCTATATCCAATCCTAAGTCACTCACTTGAGATTTTTTTACTATCTTTGTAAATGCTTTACAAATGATGAACACCCAATCACCTTAGGAACCATTTCCTTTGTGTTTGAGTTTCTTTTACACATAGAGATAACCTCTCTTGTTTGCAAAACAACTTTCGCATAGATAAACTCTCTTTAAGAGTGGATAATATAAGTTGAAGAGTGTATAAGAATTCTCAATAATTTTGTGAGTGTTTTAGCCAAGAGATTTTGTGAGTAATATATTTTACAATATAAAAACCTTATTTGTTCTGAAGTTAGAATTTATATTGGACTACCCTGTTGGCACAAGCAAGCTTGAAACAAATATTTGATAAAGCCAACTGCATGAAGATCACATGTGTTTGATGAAGATTGATGGAGATCCACTTGAGGATTATATTTCTAGTGTATTAAATTTGGAAATAATGTGTTAAATGTAATGATTAGGTGTTATATCATATTGATAGGCTATATGACATAGGTTAGATGTCTTGTTAGTCTTAGTGTGTCTCTTTTAATTTGTTAAATGAGATTTAACAGGTTGAAAGACTTGCAGTATAGTTTCTGATGTGAATGTATTCAATTAGTTGAATTATTTTTCAATCAACTTATTTCACTTAAGTTAAGTGAAATCATCTAACTGTACGAAAAATTCAATTGAATGATTTCACTTAAACCAAACTATATATGATGTGTTTTCGAGAGCAAAGGTACAATTATGAGGTTTTGAGCGTGAAATCTTTTCATTCATCATTGGAAAACTCTTTCTCTCTCTGCAATACACAGTTGCAACGTGTTGACTGAAGATCTTGGTTGATCTTGGAGGCATTTTGGCTTGTGAGTAGCTTGAAGAACACATGTATGGTTGGCTAGGGAGAGCCACCATTAGGTTTGGTTGTTCTTGTGCCTCTGGTTGTTTGTCTGATGTGATTTCAGGTATGTAAGTGTGATTCTTGTAAGGTGTTAGTCTTGATTTTTGCATGAGTCAAAAATCTTGTGAGTTTCTTTGTTCAAAAGTGTAATCTTGGTGTGTGATTTGTAAACCTTTTGAATATAGTGGAAACTAGGCTTAAGTTGTCCTGGTAAATTGGATGTAGCTTTATGATTGAGTGAACCAGTATAAAAACAACTGTGTAATTCTCTTTTCTTCATCTCACTCACTTTAAATCACTCTAAAAACTCAAGAAAACCAAGTAATCCACTTTTGTTGTGCTTTAATGCGTTCTTGTGTAATCTGAGATTGTATACCTGTTAGAAATATTGTTTGGAATAACCGACTGATTTGTCATTCGACTGTTTCATAGCTCAAGAAAAAATTAGTTTGTTGTTTTATTTTTTGACCGATTGAAAGTGTACTGTTCTACAACTTATACATTCTAATTCTCCAGTCTATTTGATTCAATAAAAGGGATTTTATGCTTTCGAAAAAAATTTAAACAACCAATTCAACCCCCCTTTTTGGCTTAAATCACCATTTCAAACTACACTAAGTTCCTATATATGTTTTTGAATGAAATCTGCATGAAATACAGGGGGGTCTGCCCCTTAATTTATAGAAAAATATGGGATAGTTGTAGCTCCAATCATGGTGGTCAAGCTTATAAGCTTTCCTTCCCTAGAGGATTTCCTTAAAGCTTGAGTGTTGGTACAAACGTTTGATCACAAAGCTTTCTTCAATGGTGGGTTTCCTCCATGGTTGATCTCCAAAACTTGGTGCTTGAGGTTACTTCATGATTAAGTTTTCTTCGTGTGACTTAAGCATCATATCCTATACTTGAGTTGTGGAGGCAAAATTTAAATACTCTTGAAACTGTCTTACAATTGATTAAGTTATGATTTTGCAGCTCAAGCTATTCGTTTCTTCAAATATTGTAGAAATTCATCAAAATTACATTAAGTTGCCACACATGATTATTTCCAAATGCTTTTATACAATTCTAGAAAAAAGGGAGTAAAATCCTTAAGATATTCAATGAAATCAAACTAGATAAGTACTAAATTGCATGTGTCAAATAGGTAAAGTGAGCACTTATCACATGTGTTATAAAATAAATTGGAATTCCTCCTAATTTAATTATCATTATTACATAGAATTCTAAAAAAGTTTAAGGGGCCACAACATCCCCCAACCCTTTAAATCTTGTCATTGACTATAATAAAATCACCACTTGTTATTACCTTATATAGACACAATTATATAGACACAAGGGAGTTTGTCTTAATGAAACATATACTTTAACATAAAGAAAGGAATGTTAGCATCAATACTTGATCACTTTTTATTTTTTGACAAAAATGAAACTAAAGTTGATATCTAAAATGCAAACAAGCAATGCATCGAATTGGGAAAACTCGTTATTAAGACCCTAGATGGTCTAATCCTTATAACTCCACCAAATGGCCTAACACAAGTAGACCATCCAGTGATTTTGATGATAACAAACATTTTAAGTGTTAAATGTTTTATATTATCTAAACATTCTAACATGGTTTTTTTTTTTGTGATAATTGAAAGGTACATTGGATCTTCCAAAGTTTATATTGATGATCAATAACATTAGTAAATGGCCTAATGCCCTCATGTATATGATCTTGTGTTTGCTTAATATGTTTCTAACAAAGCCATAATGATAAAATACTTTCTAGATATAACTAAGTTATGAAGAAGTTTTTGTCAACGGGCATAAGATATATACTTAAACTTGTTTGATGAAGCAACATTTTAGTGATTTTCTCTTTCAGGAAAGAAATGTACTTGTGTGAGGATGTTTAACTGTAATTAATTATGATATTTGCATATATTATTTGAATTCTTTTTCTTCATTAGAAATAACAAAAAGAATAGTTAAAAGAAATAAAAGTATATCTTTCCTTTTCAAGCATCTAAGATATTAAAGATGAAGATATGCTTTGAAGTTTACATGAAATTCTTGTAGAATCCAAACCTAGTTAATTCAAGCTAAAATGATCATCTTTAAGAAAACTATAAAAAGATATCAAGTTGAAGATGAAGAACGCACATCTACTACAAGCATTTTCTAAGTCTTATAGTGATTGTGTTCTTCGTAGGTTGTGAAATACTTTTTAAATTCTTCACACTATGAAATTATTCCTTATGACCTTAAAATGTACTCTCTATTAGTCTGCTTTCCTTTCTGTTTGAAAGTTCTTAATCTTTGGGAGGATTAAGAAGGTTGACCAAGATTGGTTTGTGTACTTTGTAATTATGAGTGGTTTATATACTTGACTTGTAACAATTTATAAATTGATTAGTGAAACTTCTTAAGCTGGTAAGATGTAAGAGAAGCGTTTAGCCAAGAAGAGGGGTTGAATTGACTATTTCTAATAATTAGGTTCAGTTTTACACTTTTAAAAATATTTAGTTTTGATCTAATTGACCAAGATTTTAGCAATCTATCACTTCTAAAACATGCATTTTAATCGATTAAAAACAGAATCAACATATTAAAATCACTAACAAAGAGTCACACATATAGATCAAAATAATTCAACAGATTGAGAAATAAGATCAACAGGTTGAAATACTGAAAATTATACAGAAAACTCAATTAATGCATGACTTCAAATTACCAATCAAGTTAATTCCAATTGATAGCAGAAGCATTGTTTGAACACTAATTTACATTAAAGCACCAAAATTACACAAAAGATTGATTGAAGTGATTTTGTAGAAGATTTTATCAAGGAATAATTAAGAATAAACAAATCAATCAAATGTTCACATATATTTTATACTAGTTCACTTGTAACTGAGTTACATCCAGTTTGTTAAAGAAATCTTAGCTTGACTTTCAACTATTTCAAAATTTTTACAAAATCCTTACAAGATTATGTTAGTTTTAAAATGGTGATTTAAGACAAGAAGGGGCATAGGGTGAATTGGCTATTCAAATCTTTTTTGAAAGCTTAAAACTCTTTTCAATTGAATCAAATAGACTCAAACGTTAGGATGTAAAAGCTGCAGATCAGTGCACTTTCAGTCGGTCAAAAAATAAAACAGCATACTAATTTGTTCTTGAGCTATGAAATAGTCGATTAAAATGACAAATCAGTCAATTAAAATACTAGGAATTTATGCAGAATACAAAATTCATAGATTTAACTCAAACACAAATCTTTTACATACAAGACTTGTTCCAATAAATATTTCTAACTATTATACAGCCTAAAATTACACAAGAACACATTAAAACACAACAAAGAGTGGATTACTTGATTTTCTTTAGATTTTAAAGTGATTCAAAGTGAGTGAGATGAGGGAAAGAGAATTGCACAATTGTTTTTATACTGGTTTACTCAATCACAAAGCTACATCCAGTTTACCAAGACAACCTGAGCCTGGTTTTCACTATATTCAAAAGTTTTACAAATCAAACACCAAGATTAGACTTTTGAACAAAGAACCACACAATATTTTTGACTCACAAAATTCTAGACAACTATCCTCCAAGAATCACACTTATAGACCTGAAATCACATCAGGCAAACAACTAGAGGTACAAGAACATCCAAACCAAATGGTGGCTCTCCCTAGCCAACCATACATGTGTTCTTTAAGCTACTCACAAGCCAAAATTCCTTCAAGAACAACAAAGATCTTCAAACTTCATGTTGCAATTGTGTATTGCAAAGAGAGAGTTTTTCTAGAGAAGAATGACAAGATTTTGGCCTCAAAATCTCAAAAACTTAGCTCTGCTCTCGAAAACACAACATATATAGTCTGGTTTAAGTGAAATCAATCGATTGAATTTTTCGTACAATCAGCTGACATATTGAATAAGTTGAAATTTTTGTTCAATCTATTGATTTCACTTGACTTAAGTTAAATCGACTGATTGAATACTATTTCAATTGATCAAATATGTTACTTGCAAAACTATAACAATAAGTCAATTAACCTATTAAAAACCATGTTAACAAACTAAAGGACTGCAAATAGACACTAGACACAGTTTATGTCAAATAGTCTTCAGGTTAAGCTTCAATCTTCAAGCTTTAAGATCTTCACATGCAGTCAAATTAAGCATAGTTCAAGCTTGATCAACACAACCAATCTTTCACATCTTCATCACTTTATCAAGTATTCATCATGTCTTTATCAATCATTCATATCCTCATCAAGTCTCTATGCAATATCTTTATCAAATTTTTATTCATCAAAGTCATTTATGCCAACAAAGCTAACTTTTTTAGAGGAATTGGACATAGACCTAGAATTTAGGTTGAACCAATACAAAATATAAGTGTTGCTTAATTAGTTTCTTTACTAAATGGTCTAGTATAGTCTTGTGAGAAAGACCTCTAGTACTATCTGTTATTTTTCAATAACTCTCTTCTATTTTGTATTCTTTATCTCACAACTCTTGCTATTCTCTTCTGTATTTTTCCTTTTATAATTTACTATCATCAATGTTAATGTCACTCCTTTTTTATCTCGTCTGATCTTTAGGTTAGAATGTTGTACCCGTCTACAATGGAATGAGTCATTTTTTGTGTAAGAACAAATTGGTCTTATTAATATAACAAAACTAAAATCGCAATTTTGTTTTAAAAACATTAACTATTTTTTTTAAAAATAATATTTAAAAGAAGAATTTTTTTTTTAAATTTCACATTTTTCTCGAAAGTAAACATTTTGATAAAAATTATATCTTTCCATTTTTTTCATCTCTCTTTTATTAATTTTACTATTTTAAGTTTTTTAACTTTTCCAAATTAATGCTAGTTTATTTAATTAAAATTGGGTGTTGATAGTGTGCAATTAGTTTATGTGGGAGTGCGAGAAACTTTTACATTTTTTTCTTTTGAAGTGACTCACTTGTCATTTCCTCTCTTTAAGAGTTATTTTCCTGTGATAAACCTTTCTTTGTATTGTAGTTAGAAGTGACAATTAAAATACTTGAGTTCATAATCTTAAACGGAGATTAAGTAGTGGTTTATGTAATAATGATACCAGAAGTTACTTGTATACTCACTTGTTAATCAAATTTTAATTAGTGAAATCTCTTAACTTTTGACTTAAAGAATAACCATACGTAATTCAAAGGTTGTGGATGAATCAATATATACTTGTTTTGGTCTTCTATAATGATGCATGATATGATTAGATTATCTAACAATCTACGAAAAAAATTATTCACACTTTATTCAAGTTGTCCTTTTATTAAAACCAACCTCTAAGAGTTAGTTATTGGCAAAATGAAAGGCGTAAACCTACAAACAATCCACCTTTGTTTAAAGGTGTGAAGTTTGAATCTTGGAAGTTGATAATGTTTTTATTTTTTAGTCATGACATATGGACATGGTAGATGTTGTTGATAATGAAAAATGTATTCTAATATATGATAAGAAAGAGCTTATTCTTAAATATAAGTGGAGTCAAGACCAAAAAGCATTATTATCAGACAAATACAAGAGCTCACAATGCTCTCTTGTTGTCATTTTTCAAAATGAGTGCACAAATATTCACTCATTTAAGTGTGTAAAAAAGATATGGGACAAGTTAACTATCACATATGAAGATTATAAGGAAGTCAAGAGGAATAACCTTGGTATCTCGAATCACCAATACAAATTGTTTAGCATGGAGGAGAATGAAAGCATACAATCCATGTTTTGCAAGTGTTAGATCATTGTTTCATTCCTTGGAAAGAGCTCGCAATGCTCCTATATGGAGGAGAATGAAAGCATCCAAGCCATGTTTATACTATGTTTGTAGAGAATGTTCTCTCATTTGACCACTAAGAGAATCTCACAAGAAACATCAACATCAAAATATCTCTTGAAGAGTATGGCAAAGTTGCTTTATTTCAATAACTTTAAAAAACAATCAATATTTCACCCCTACATAGCTCATCAACCTCATATAATCCATACTTTTTGTCCAAAAAAAGTTAAATGTATCTTACTTGTAAGACACGGGAAAAATTATAATAATGAGAAATACATGGAAAAAAATAATGACTTGATTAAAATTGTTGATTTATTTTAATTTAATTATGATATATGAAGTAGTTATTTAATATTAAAGTTATTGCTGAATTTATTTTAATTATTTTATTTAATTATGATTTATGGAAATTGAGTGTTTATAAATTTATAATGCACATAAAATCATGAGAAAGTATTTGGCTTAGTGATTAGAGAATGTGTATGATGTATGTACATGGGTTTGACTTGGCTCATTTGCATCTTTTGTTTTTCTCTCTCTTCCTTTTTATCAAATGTGGTCAAGTGCATTGTTTTAATACATTCTCTTTACGTTGCCATTTTGATGTAGCATAGATAAATTTTGTTGGGTTTTTTTCCTTTTTGGCACACTTTTCCATAAAATATACCAATATAGCACATTGTACGTAATATTTATAGAACTAGCACACTTTTCAATTTTAGGTCAGAATTCAGTCTCCAAGTAGCCGAATTCTGACCTTTGCTACCTTTTTTTTTAGCATTTTACCAGTTGAAATTCAGTTCCTGAGAAACTGAATTCCGTACTGGTTTTTTATTTTATTTTATTTTTCTTTTATTTTTTAAATTGAATATTAAAATGGTAAAAAATTTAATTTGATTAATTTAGTTTGATTTTTTATATTGTAATAATTTATGTTGTAGTAATTTATAATGTAGAAATGGTTTTTGAAAACAAATAAATTCCAAAAAATGGATATCAATATTTTGAAGTAAAATACTTTTAGAAAATAATTGTTAATAATAATTACTAATATATTAGTTAATCAATATTTATAACTTTAAATATATAGTTAGTAGTTATGTTTTCATAAATACTAATAAATAATAGATTCTAAAATAATATATTACTTAAAATTATTGACTTAATTTTTATTGTTAATATCCTATTGTATAATGAATCAATAGTTTTAATAATGAATTTAAAAAAAATGTATGCAAAAATATTTTTTAATTAGTCAACATATGAAGGTATGTAGAAAATTATGAGAGAAGTTTTAAAAAATGAATGTAACGTAGTGATGGCTGATGTAGTAATTTATAATGCATCAATTAGTTTAATTTAATGAAAGAAATTAATATTGAATAATTTAGAAATAAATTTTTTAAATAAATAAATTATGTTATTATTTGATATGGAATATATAGATATTTAAAAATGATTTAATTAATTGATTCAAAAATGTTTAAACAATTTTTTTTGAAAATGAAGACAACGAATATTCACTAGATTTATTAAATAATAGTTCAAAAGAAAAATTTAGAAGTATATTCAATACAATTGAAAAAATTATACAAACAAAAAGGAGATGTCAAAGTAAAAAAAGAAAAAGTATAAGTATATTTAATAAAATTTAATTATGAAAGAAGTACAAAAGAAATCATCAAAATTTGTCAAAAATAATTAAAAACTTATGAAATTTAGTAAAGAGCAGTAGTATATTATATTAATATTATTTTATAGTATTTAAATTTAATATATTTTGTTCTGTTTGGTTTAGGTAAAATAAATAAATGTTAGGTGGATACAATGAAAGGTAATAATAAAAGATGTATCATTGAATATAATGAAGGCTAAATTCATTGAATACAATTAAAGCTACAAGATACACTTAGTAGTTGGATGTGGATCCTCTAAGTCTAAGGTTGTTATAATAATGATTTCTTGTGTGTCTTTCTGTTTTATAGTACGAACATTTTTGTGATTGTCGTCCTTCTCTAATGTCCATCTCAATCCTTATTTTATTTGATTTAGGTTGTACCCTTTCGCTCCTTTTTGTGGTCGGATGAGGTCAGACCTGTGGCCCTTGATATGGTGACCAATATTCTTCATGCCTTAACTCACCAAACAAATTGTCATATACTTTCATGAAAACATCCATCCTATAATGGGGACTGATGTACATGCTAAAATCGTGATGTGCATGTTTGCAAGCTAATATAACATGAGAACAAGGTAGATGGATTTTTTGAAACTTCCCACAATCACACCAACTTTCATCTAATATGACCACAAATTTTCTTGGAGGACGTACTTCTCTCAGGTTCACCATCTCATCCACTCTAAATCTTATTGTATTTCTATCAAATTCAACCACCCTGTGGGTATTTGATTTGGAGTCTACATCTTGTAGGACCTTGGTCACATATTCAGAGTACACATGACCAACATTCACCATTGCATTTATTTGCTTGCCTCTTTTGGTGAAGTAGGTGTTGCACCTGGTGTACGTGGCCAATACTATGGAAGAGATTGACAAATTCCTTGTCTTTTTCATGACAAAATTTATTGTTTCAGCCATATTTGTTGTTAAGTGATCCCACCTTCTTCCTTGATCATGTGTAAGACACCACTACTCTCTTGAAATTTGGTCAACCAATGTTGCTGCTTCTGGATTGTCTTCCTTAATGATGTTGTAGTAATAGTTGCAACGTGGCTCACATTGCATATGCTGCAAATATAATTTTAAAAACAAATTAGTTAGTAATAATGAGGATGAATAATGAATAGCAAAAAATAGGAAAAAACAAATATTTATATGTAAGAACTTACCCATGTTGATGAGGTCCTTTTTCAGGGTTGTATTCTTCAATCTTACTGTAAAATTATATGCAATGTGTTGAATACAAAACACATGCACGCAATTTCCTTTAGTTTAGCCACTAGTGGGTTTGTTGAATGTTGTACTGATTGAGCTATGGCAGTAAGACATTAAGCATAAATTATGTTGAGGCGTAACATGCCTCCTTAGGTTTTTAAGGAAAAAAAACCAAGCTTTTGTCGTTTCACCCTCTACTATAGCAAATGCAATGGGGAATGTAACATCCTAGCCGGATATTACTAGTTTTATAAAGAAAATACAATATTAAAAAAATATCAGACCTCATTTATTAAAAAAAATACTTTCCCAAAGCGAGGGAAAAATTTAAATCCTATTATACGTTGTGTAGAATTCCCCATCGCAATCTAACTTTGCACATGAAATCGCCTGGCGCAATTCCCGCATTGCTAGGCGAAATTGCACTCCAAACCGCTTGGTAGCCACCACACGCCGCCAGACGCCACACTTTCCAGTGGCCTCTGCTTTGGCCGCTATGGCCTGGTAGAACCCTCCTTGCCGCCAGGCGCTGCCTGTCTAGTGACTTCCTTAGTTCTCCTTTATCGCCTAGCAGCTCACCCCAAATCGTCTGGTGTCATACCAGTAACGTCACTACTACTGAATTTTTTTTTTTTTTTGACATTTTAGAACTAGTTCTAAGAACCCAGTCACCCCACATGAAATCCAAAACATCTCATAGTGCATCCAACATTATCATGGCAATACCAAATCACACATCAATGCCTCATTTTTGATAACCACGTACATACTCAATCAATACCGTATAATTCAATTACACAACCACACATTACATTTGCATAAGTTCCATTTATATAAGTATACATTGACTCACCAATAAAGCTAATCAACCTTTAATTATTATTTTTATATGCCTTAGGAATTAAATTAATGCCCCAACCGAAAGTAATTTTATAAAAGATAAAACTACTAATGAACCAATATATTATTCAATTAAATAAAATGTCCTAATTGCTTACACCCTAAAATAATTCACGGTAAATGCAAAACTCCTGAAAACTTAAATCACGTATATGTATATTTTGTCACTACTTCACACCAATTTTAATACACATAAAATAATAACTCTTCATCCCATGAACACCATAGTGTATCAAATATTTCTTTATGCCCGCAAAATAATTTCCATAATAATAATATTGAAATCAAAACCTTTTACCATATTATATATAATATACTAATCATTTATATCTACAACCTTTAAAAAAATACTCACACTACAAATCACTAAATGCATGCTCTAGGCATTAAAGTTTTCAAACCATTTAACTTCATAAAAGTTCTACATCAATTTATACTAAAATAAAAAATAAAGCAAGATATCAAACTCAAACACCAATGATTTTAACCTTTATATATCATATACTATGCCTATCACAAAACCACAATTACATAAATAAAATAAACCATTTCCAACTTGAAAAGATAAAAACTATTCTAGCTTTATCCACTTAAAACATTGATGCATAAGATAAAAAAAAAAAATTACTCTGCACTGTCATATATAAAACACCACGCACATCAAATTTCCAACACAAAAACCGCAATTGTTTTAACACTACCAAAAAACACTAAATTATATTATATATAATTATAATTTCATTATTCCATTTATATAATATTAGCATTTCAAAAGTTCAATCATATCAAGTGTCATTTGTTGCTTTTTACGTAAGAAAAAAAACATGCAATAATCATTAAACCCACCATTCTAAAATTCACTTGTGCATCAACAAGCCCATACATAATAAAACACCTTTTTTTCTTTCGGTACTTAACGAATTTCATAGAGAAACCAACTTCCACCCTGAACCGTTAAAAGCAAATTCCAAAACTTCATCCTAAATAACTAAGCTACCAACACAATTGTATCATAAATAAGGAACTTGTTCACATCAAAGTTTGCCACCCCGCTTGTCCATGGTCCAACGAATGACCAAACACAAGAAACACAAAATTACACCATGAAACCCACCAAAGAGACAACATACAAACAAATATAAACACAAAAATACAGCTCCCCTTACCTAGAATTCTCGTTACAATTGTTCCACTAGCGTTCTACTTTGCCCCAACTTTGATCTCCACCCTTGAGACCTTCTCCCAGCCTTCTAACACTCTCTTAACTGAACTCTTTAGGGTTCTAAACTACCTTGTTGTGAACCACACAAAAATATGATGTTCTCTTCACTTCTGCAGTCTTAAAACTACTTTAATTAAAATAAAAACGAATTTAATTAATATTTAATTTGGTCATTAATGTCTAATTAAGTCCAATTAACACCTTGTATGCGTCCAAGGTTCATAGAACTTACCTCCAGCTCTTCACCTACCTAAGATCGTCACCAAGGCAAAAAA
>Ga0099823_1004355_pt1 | contig 13812 bp, 14 predicted proteins | sample CowpearedBW_FD_76831 | JGI IMG/M metagenome (GOLD analysis project Ga0099823, IMG submission 76831) | Root nodule microbial communities of legume samples collected from California, USA - Cow pea red BW | ecosystem: Host-associated > Plants > Roots > Nodule | place: USA: California | collected...
GAGATTGCCGGCTGACAGGGAGGTGTGGATCCCGATGGTCAACCGACCACTCTCGCGACGCGAGCGGGTCTTGAGGCGAGCGGCCATTGCTTCAGCTTCGCCTACGATGCGCCGGGCATCCTCGAGAAATTCTCGACCTTCCATCGTTGGTCGCGTACCTCCGTTGGTACGCTCGAATAGTTTGCTGCCCAACGCGTGTTCGAGACTTCGTAGGCAGCGACTGAGCGTCGACTGCTTGATTCTAAGCGTCTCTGCCGCTTGACGGATGCTTCGATGCTGGGACGCAGCGATCGCCCAGCGTAAATCTCGAAATTCCACAGCCACGCTCGAAGCCTCATGGTGAGTTGTAGGACCAAGTGCTTTCTTGCCCCTCCATAAATTGTGTTGCGTCAGCTCCTACGACTTCGGCCGGAATACGTATTTCAACACCGACGTTATTTCACACGTTAGGATGCGCGATGGGAAAAGACAACTACAGGCTACTCACCGGTCTCTGATGAATTCGGCTCTCTCTCTCTCTCTCTCTCTCTCTCTCTCTCTCTCTCTCTCTCTCTCTCTCTCTCTCTCTCTCTCTTCCGCTTTTGCGTCCGTTGGATCAGAGGACAGTCAAAGAGCACAGTGAGCAGGTGGCTGAAGGACGCGATCCGCGGCTTTCATTCGTACGCTCGGCAGATCTTGGGCCGAGCAGCAAGGGCCCGTTTATCGCCCGGTCGATCGTTCCGGCAACGTTCGGCATGGGGACTGGGTTGGTAAGCGATAATAACGGCAGGGCCTCGATCCTGCGGCGAATGTCGCCAATGATCCGGCCCAGCCGGCTGCGCGAATTTTGCGGTCGCTCACTGCATGCCTTCACTCCCTAGAGCTTGCGCGAAGCCGCTTTGTTGGTCTGTTTGGCTTCCGTCTCCTGAAGGTGCCGAACCAGAAGCTCGCCTGAGGTCTTGTTGTGCTCGCGTGCGTAACGTTCGGAGGCGGCCGCATCGCCCCTGAGCAGCGCGTTGACCATTTTCTCGTGGTTCGCGATGACCATGTCGGGCCGTTCAAGGATTGCGTTTGAAGAGGCCATGTACATGCAAACCTGATGTTCGACCAAGCCGTAATGATCGGCGAGGCGGTTGTGTCCCGAAAGGACAACGATCGTCTTGTGAAGCGCGAGGTCACTATCGTTAATCCGCTTCTGGTTGCGGCTTTTTGCGGCGGCCTTCATGTCGTCGTAAGCCGCCTCGATCGGTTGCCTCCGATTCGGGTTGACGGCAGCGAGCTGTGCGGCCAGGCCCTCGAGGCTGGATCGAAGTGTGTAGAGCTCCCATGCATCCTTGGATGTCAAGCTCGCGACCTCCCAGCCCGAATAAGGCTTCTGCTTCACCAGGCCCTCGCTCATCAGCCGCTGCAACGCCGCCCTTATCGTGCCCCGCGACACGTTGAGCTCCGTGGACAGTTCGGTTTCTGTCAGGCGCTTTCCCGGCGCGAGGCCGCCACTGGTGATCGTCTGGCGGATAACGTCGGCAGCCGCACGGTCCAAACTCCGCTTCTCGACTAATCCCGAGATGATCTTAGCAGCCATTCTTCCTCCAACCGCGTTTGCGCGGAATGTTCGTTCTGAGTCCCGGCAGATATTGGCGAACATTCGCCATTGACACCAGAGAATTCGTGCTGTTTGTTAATTGTCGACAATCAGCAGTTGGGCGAGGGCCGTGCTTGCGCATTTCCGAAACCAAGGGCGTTAGCTTCGCCGGTCTGCAGCGCCTCTCGTCGTCAGCCGGATCTCACAAGATCGTAAAGGCGGATGCGATCCTGGTATCGATTCCGTTCGAATCCGGCGGAGTGCCGCCTTGGAGCTTCGGCGGAGCGCCGAAACTGCAGTTCGACACGCTGTTGGTGAGACTGGAAACCGAACAGGGCGTCGTGGGGTGGGGCGAAGCCTTCTCGCGGTGCGAGGACAAGTCGCTGAAGGCGATGATCGAGACGCGCGTGTTACCGCTCGTGATCGGCAGGAGCGCCCTGGAAATGGGCAAGATCAAGTATGATTTGGAATTCCAGCTCCAGAATTTCGGCCGCGTGGGCCCTATCGTCTATGGCGTCTCGGCGGTCGACATCGCCCTGTGGGACATCCTCGGCAAGATTTCCGGACTGCCGCTCACCGCATTGCTAGGCGGTGCATTCGCCAGCGAAGTCGAGGTTTATGCCAGTCTGATGCGCTACGGCAATTGCGCCGATGTCGTCAGGGCCACTCGGCAGGCAATTGAGCGCGGATATCGTTACATCAAGCTGCACGAAGTCACCGAGGACGAAATCCGCGCCGCCGTCGAAGCCGCGGGGGCACAGGCCGCCGTCATGCTGGATACCAATTGCCCATGGCCGGTCGCGGAGGCGCTCAAATACGATCGGCTTCTCGAGCCTCTCAATCTGTACTGGCTGGAGGAGCCGGTCTGGCCCCCGGAGAACTATGCTGGGCTGGCCCGTATTCGTTCAACCGGCCGGCACCACATCGCCGCCGGCGAAAATGCCGGCAGCCTGCATGATTTTGTTGCGATGATCGCGGCAGGCGCCATCGACATTGCGCAGCCCGATGTCGCCAAAGCTGGCGGTATTTCCGAGCTCTTGCAGATCGCCGCGCTTTGTCAGGCTGAAGCAATCGAATTTGTTCCGCATTGCGCAATCTTTGGCCCCGGCCAGGTCGCGACGATACACCTCAATGCGGCGCAGCGATCGGTACCGATGCTCGAGCGGCTCTATTGCGACTTCGAGGCCGAGATCTACGGCGGTGCTACGCTGCCGGTCAACGGGAAGGTTGCCGTGCCGACAGGGCCGGGGCTTGGCCTTGACCCTGATCCAGGCGTGATCAACCGCTACCGCGTTGCCTGAGAACGGAGGCGTTGTGACATGGGCCATAGCTGCATCCGTCTCAACAGCCTTCTCTCCGGACTGTCCTCGAACCCTGCCACTGCGCTCAGGTGCTCTCTTCGTGATGGCACGAAGGTTCGCGCGGGCCTGCCTGATCAGCTCGCGGGCGAGATGAAGGAGATCAGCATCGCGGGAAAGCGCAGTCCTGGACCAATTCATCTGAAGAGAGCGCTTATCAAGCGCGCTGTTTGCGCGTCTAAGGCAAGAAGAGGGGACTTGAAATGGTGACACGGAGAGAGTTGCTTGCAGGAGCCGGAGCCGTTGCCGTTGCTGGCGGAGCGGGTTTCAAGCCGCTCCCGGCGAAGGCGGCGCAAACTAAAACCGTCGTGCTGGCGTCGATGGGCCCGGTCACCGGAAACTGGGATCCGACCTCTCACACGACGCTGGGGCAGTTGAAGTTCGAAAAGTTCGTCTTCAATCATCTGACACGCTGCGAGATGCGGGAGGGCAAGTCTGAAGAGCTGAGCCCGGACCTCGCCACCGGTTGGAAGCTGATTGATGCACACACTCTGGAGTTCAAGCTTCGGGACGGCGTCAAATTCCATGACGGCAAGGAGTTCGGTGCTGAAGACGTCAAGGCGACCATGGAATATGCCTCCAATCCGGTTCGCCCGGCATCTGCCCTTTATCCGGGCCGCGTTGATGTCGAAGTCGTCGACAAACTGACGGTTCGGTTGAAGACTGAAAAACACGGCTACCCCGCGTCGGCCTTCTGGTTCATTTCGAGCTTTCTTCCAATCCTGTCGGCCAAGGACATTGCCGATCCCGCACTCCTTCAAAAGCGCCCAAACGGCACGAACGCGTTCAAATATGCGGGCACGCAGGGAGACAGGAACAGCCTCGAAGCAAATGATGAATTCTATGGCGGGCGCCCCAAGATCGATCGGATCGTCTATGCCTACGTTCCGGATGCCAACACGCGCGTACTGGGCCTGCTGAACGGCGAATATCACATTGCCGAACGGCTCGAGCCCGAGCAATGCGCCTCGTTGTCAAGCAACCCGAAAGTCACCACGCTTAAGGCGCTGACGACCGAGAACAAATATTTGCACTTCCGGTGCAACAAGCCTCCGTTCAACGACGCTCGCATTCGTCGCGCAGTCTGCCACGCGATCGACCGTGATCAAATCCTGTCCCTGATGGGCGAGGCGGCCACACCGTCAAACTGCTATATTTCGCCGACGAAGTTCGGCTTCACGGATATTCCTGATTATCCAAAATTCGATGCGGATGCCTGCCTGAAGCTTCTCGCAGAGGCAGGGTTTCCCAAAGGAAAGGGGTTGCCGCAACTCGAATATATCACCTCGATCGGTTTTTACCCGAAGACGAAAGAGTATGGCGAGCTGATCACGGCGATGCTCGCCGAACAGGGGATTGATGTTCGCCTGACTGTTCTTGAACCGGCCGCGTGGGAGCAGGCAATCTATCGCCGCGCTGACGGCCAGGGTCAGGGCCACATGTGCGACGTCGGCTGGATGACGGGATCGCCGGAGCCAGATCTCGTGCTGCGACCGAACTGGCATTCAAGCGCCGCGCTGATCACCGGAATCAACGACCGGGAAATTGATGCGGTGCTGGACAAGGAACGCGGCGCCACGACCCCCGAGGAGCGCCTCAGGATCTTCAAGAATGAGACGTTTCCCACTCTCGCAAGCAAGGTTCCGAGCTTGTCGCTCTTTTCTGCCGTGACCTTCCATGGCGCGGCCAAGAATCTGACCGGGGCATACTATTTTCCCAACGGGCCGATTGACCTGAGCAAGGCGGACCTGAGCTAAGGGACCGCCGCAAAGCCCGTTAGCAGAAGACAGGAGCCGGCATGCTGTTTGCGCTCGACTTCTTCATTCGGCGCATTGCGCAAGGGTTGGTATTGGTCGTCCTTGTGGCCATGCTCATCTTTACGCTGCTGCGCATCGTTCCGGGCGACCCAGTGCGGATGATGCTGGGGGCTATGGTTTCAGCTTCTGTTGCGGAACAGACTGCAAAAGATATGGGCCTGAGGGATCCAATCCCGGTTCAGTTCGGCCGCTATGCCGCGCAAATCCTGACGGGTGATTTCGGGAGCTCCTTCGTCAGAAGCGCACAAGGCGGTAGCACTGGCGGTTCGCGAGGCAGCTCGACTTTCGATGCTGCTAACCGTGCATCGGTGTCGGGCCTCATCACAGCCAGTCTGCCCTACAGCGTGCTCCTTGCTGGCCTTGCATTCCTGTTTGCCTTGGCAAGCGCGCTCCCGATCGGCATAGCCGCTGGCTTGAGATCAGGACGATGGCCGGATCGGCTTGCACTGTATGTGGCTTCCGTTCTGGTCTCACTCCCCAACGTATGGTTAGCCCTCGTTCTCATCTTTCTCGTCTCTGCCAAGGCCGGATGGCTGCCGGCGATCGGCTATCAGGGGCCGAGCTACGCAATCTTGCCCGCCATTGTTCTCGCGATCGAGCTTGCTCCGACCCTCATCCGGTCCATCTCGGTCTCGGTGAGCGGAAGTCTCGTCGAGCCATATGTGTCCCAGGGTGAAATTCGCGGTCTCTCGCGCGGTCGAATGATCGTCGCGCACGTACTGCGCAATTCGAGCATCCCCGTCCTCAATGTGCTCGGGATACAAGCGATTGGGGTCTTGCTTGGTGGCCTATTCGTCGTGGAATACGTCTTCAACTATCCCGGCGTCGGCCTTCTGATGATCAACGCTGTCTTCCAACGGGATTTCCCTGTGATCCAGGCCATCGCGATCCTCTCGTGTGCGACTTTGGTGTTGGTCAATATTCTCGTCGACTTTGCAGCGATGGCGATTGACAGGAGGCTACAATACTAGCGTCGGCGGAACTTCCGGCCAAGACCGATAGCCCGGTGGCAGCACGAGGGCGCGGTATCGCGGCCAGCATCTTCGCGGCGGCATGGCGGACAAATGAATTCAAGATTGGATTTGCGCTGCTTTGCCTGCTGATCATCCTTTCTGTCCTCGGTCCCTACATTCTCGATCTGTCGCCGACCCAATTCAATGTCAGCAAGAAATTCCTGCCACCGGCACTGCTGGATCATTCGAGCTGGCCTTACCTGTTTGGCACCGATCAAATCGGCCGTGATCTGTTTACGCGCTCCCTCATCGGTCTTCGGAATGCCCTGCTGATCGGCATCACGAGCGTTGTGGGAATGTTTATCCTTGGCTCAGCCATTGGCATGATCTCAGGTTATTTCGGCGGATGGGTCGGCTTGCTCTTGATGCGGATCACAGACGCGCAGATGTCGATTCCCGCGATCATTCTGGCGATCACAATTCTCGGCGTTTCCCGCCCCACTCCGCTGGCCATTATTCTTGTTCTGATTCTTGCCGGCTGGCCGGCGTATTCACGCGTGGCGCGCAGTGTAACCCTGTCCGAGCGCCGCAAAGAGTATGTTCGAGCGATAAAGATTCTTGGCGCCTCAGACGCGCGGGTCCTGCTCGTTCATATCGCACCCAATATCTTGCCTCCGATCGCCTTCGTCGCAATCCTGGACATTGCGCGCATGATGATTTTCGAGGCTGTGCTGGGCTTTATCGGGATCGGCATCCAACCACCCACCCCGACATTCGGCACCATCATCGCCGATGGCACGAAGTACATTTTGAACGCCTGGTGGATCACCACGGTGCCGGGCCTCCTGCTCGCGATCACACTCGGTTGCATCAACATCATGGGAGGAGCTCTCGAGCGTTCTCGCAACAAGATCTTGCTGGGATTCGGATGATATCGCCGGTCAACATTCTTGATGTGCGCAATCTGACCGTCAGCCTTGATCTCGGGTCGCGCGGAACGCGCGCCGTGCTCACACATGTCGACCTCAGTATCGATGAAAACGAAGTCCTCGGCATTATCGGTGAGAGCGGCTCGGGAAAGACCGTGCTGTCGCGCGCGCTTGTCAGGTGGGTCACCAGCCCGCTCAAAATCGAGTCGGGCGTTATCGCCTATCGTGGCAATGATCTTCTGAGACTACCCCGGACACAAATGCAAGCGCTCCGCGGGCGCAAGATTGCCTACATAGGCTCCGATCCCGGCAATGCTCTCGATCCAACCCTTCCGGTTGGTCGGCAAATCGTCGAAAAACTCAGATCCATCGAGCCTGGTATCTCCAATGGCGAAGCGGAGCGACGTGTCATACGCCTGCTCGATGCCGTAAAGATGCCGGGCGCTAAACAGCGATTTGAGGAGTTTCCGTTCCATTTCAGCGGCGGAATGATGCAGCGCGCCCTGATCGTGGATGCGCTCGTGACGAACCCGGACCTTCTGGTCGCCGACAACATAACGCAACCTCTTGACGTTACTGTCGCTGCTCAAATCCTGCGGCTCCTGCGCGAGTTGCAGCGGGATTTCAAAACGGCGATCCTGTTCGTTTCTTCTTCTTTTGTGGTCGTCAACGAAATCGCGCACCGAGTTCTTGTTCTCGCAGGCGGCCGCGTCGTCGAGACTCAAAACGTTCAGCAGTTGCTCGCGGCTCCGCAACATGCCTATACAAGGCAGCTGATAGCTGACATCCCCCGCATATGGCAGAGCTCGACTGAGGTCGTAGCCGATGAGCCGTCGCCTGCCGCCAAGGACGTCATTCTGTCGGTGCGAAACGTCAGACGGGTTTATCCCACGAGGGATAGAAACAAGCTCTTTGCAAACCAGTTCGTGCACGCGGTGAGGGACGCTTCGTTCGATGTTCGACGGGGTGACAATTTGGCCATCGTCGGCGAGTCGGGTTGCGGCAAATCAACGCTTTCGCGTCTCCTGAGTCGTCTGGAGGTCCCGGATTCAGGACAGATATTGTTCATGGGCGAAGATATCGCGCCTATGAAAGCCAAGCGCCTATTGACCCTTCGCAGGAAATTCCAGCTTCTCTTGCAGGATCCGTTTAGCTCCATTCCGCCTCATCTTTCGATTGGGCGAACAATAGCCGAGCCCCTCTACATCCACGGAGGGATGTCGCGTTCCGAAATCCGCGATCGCGTCGCGGCGACCATGCAGGAAGTTGGACTGTCTCTCGACCTCTTCGGCAAACTTCCGGTCGGATTGAGCGCCGGGCAGCGTCAACGTGTAAGTATCGCCCGGGCCCTCGTCCTCGATCCAGAGTTGCTCATTCTCGATGAGACGCTGTCGGCGCTCGACCAGGTCGAGCAGCGCAAGCTTCTCGCCCTTTTTCAGCGGCTTCAGGACCAACGAGGAATGACCTACATCTACATTTCGCACGACTTGGGGATGGTGCGACAAGCCTGCAATCGCATCGCCGTGATGTATCTCGGCCGCGTGGTGGAGCTGGCCGACAATCGGACCACATTCATCAAGCCGAGACATCACTATACACGCGCACTCCTGAGCGCGGTACCGGCGGTTGAGGAGCGTCCTTTCAAGGCGGAGACCTACCTCTTGGAAGGTGAGCCGCCCAACCCGATCCACATCTCGGCAGGCTGCAGCTTTAGAAGCCGCTGCCCGTTCGCGCTCGATAAGTGCGCCTTTGATGATCCGCCGCTCGTGGCACGCGGACGGGATGAATCGGCTGCTTGCCATCTGACGGAAATAGACCCGCACCATCCATGACTTTTCAGGATTGCGCGACCATCCAATGGTGCTCCTATTTGGAGAGTGAACAGCATGGAGTTTGACTACATTGTCGTAGGATCCGGGAGTGGGGGATGTCCGCTGGCGGCGCGCTTGGTCGAGCGAAAACAATCGGTCCTGTTGCTGGAAGCCGGGAAGAAAGAGCGTTTCAACCTGTCTCATGTTCCGGGTGCGCTCGTCTATACGATCGGGAATAGACGGTACGATTGGGCTTACAAGACAGAGCCTGATCCGAGCAGAGGCGGCGTGGTCGAGGACTGGCCCCGGGGCAAAGTGCCGGGAGGCTCATCCGCGATAAATGGGATGATTTTCATCCGCGGCGCTGCGCGGGACTACGACGCCTGGGAGGCGCTAGGCAACACAGGATGGGGATGGAAGGACGTGTTGCCGTACTTCCGAAAAATGGAGACGGCCGATGAGGACAGAGACAATCATTTTCGCGGAGGGCTCGGGCCTCAACGTGTTTCAGCTTTACGTTGGCGTCATCCGATTTCACAGAAGTTTATCGACAGCTTTCAAGCCGCTGGCATTCCCTTCAATGAGGATTTGAACGGTGCCTCACACGAGGGAGTTGCTTGGAACCAAGGATCAACGCGCGATGGGCGTCGGCTTTCGGCCTTCGAGGCTTTCATAAGGCCAAAGCTGTCGGCAACTGATCTGAAGTTCTTGGATCAGACGATCGTTCGCCACATTCTGTTTGACAAGACGCGCGCGAGGGGCGTTGCCGCCACGCATCGCGGACAAAACGTCGATTTCGTCGCAAGAAAGGGTGTTATTCTTTCGGCTGGCTCCATCAATTCCCCACACCTATTGATGCTTTCGGGCATAGGTGACCCGGCTCACCTCAAGAAGCATGGCATCGTGCCGCGTGTCGAAAGTCCTGAGGTGGGACGGAATTTAATGGAACACCCGGGACTGTATGTCCTCGCTGAACTCGATATCGAAACCGCCAACGGATTATCGCATCCCATAAAGGGCGCATTAGCCTTGGCGGAGTGGGCCTTTAAAAGGTCGGGGTTCCTGAGTGTGCCTACGGCGCAGGTCCTGGCGTTTCTAAGATCGAGTCCTGGGCTCGCGGAGCCAGACCTTCAATTTCACCTCTTCCCGTTCGGTTTGACTAAAGCTGATGGAAAACTGAAAGTGCCGAAAGCTAACCTGGTGACCATCCTGGTGAACATCAATCACCCGAAAAGCACCGGCCATCTCGAACTTAGATCGAACGATCCTCTCGCTCCAATTGCCATCGTTCCCCGCTTGCTCGATCATCGGGATGACTTTGAGGGGGTTATGCGCGGGCTAGACTGGGTCCGGAAGATCTGCTCTATGCCCCCATTCGGCTCTCATGTCCTGAAGTTTTGCGAAGCGCCAGCATCGGGGGCCGGGCGGGAAGCTGACGAAGCCTACATTCGCAAAGCAACGGTCCCCTTCTTTCATCCGGTCGGGACTTGCCGCATGGGGGCAGACGATCGAGCGGTTCTCAGCCCTTCTCTTAAGGTGAGGGGCACCGACAACTTGTGGGTCGCGGACGCCTCCATCTTTCCTCGTCACATCGCTGGGAATACCAATGCCACGTCTATTATGATCGGAGAGAGGGCAGCAGATCACATCCATCCGTAGTCGTATTCCGTAATCCAAATTGGAGAAAGTCCGTGGCGCGCTTCTGTGGTGCCAGGATAGGAGGGATGGAACACGCACGCATGCATTCGACATCTGTCGTGCTCACTTAGAGAAATCGCATGACCACAATCGTGCGTGTTATCGTAATTGTGTCGCGCGCCATGGAAAACTGCCCCCTCATATTGCCTCAGATGACAATGTTACCGAAGCGCACCCTAGTGTCTCCTGAATCAGCTGCCGCGAGTCCGAGCAGCCCGCTCGCGAAGGCGCCCTCCAGGGCGCCGTAGCGAGCGAGCGGCTTGCGGTGATTCGGCGAAAGAACCTGTCGGGATTAGATACCAAAGCATATTTGTGCATGTCATTATGGCTTCGTGCTATGCCTTGGACGAGACGTGCCTCATGGGAAAACACTCTGCGCGTTGCATAATCCTGCCGACCGGCGTCGCGTTATCGAGATGGCTTGTGTTGCTCTCCCGTCGCCGTATGAATGGCTACCCCTTCTTGCGAGGCAGACGCGGCCGCTTAGGCCGGTGGGGCGAAGTCTTGAGAATGCTCGCACAGCTCGACGGCTCAACAAAGAGATCGGACGGATGAACGCCGAGCGCTTCGGAAATGCGATCGAGAACGTCAATCGTCGGATTTTTCGATTGGCGCTCAAGACCGGCCAAGTAGGAACGGTCAATCCCAGCCGTGCGAGCCAATCGTTCCTGCGACATACCACGTTTGAGGCGGATCCGACGGACGTTCCAGGCCAGTAGCGCACGATGCTTCATGTGTCGAAGCTTGCCATTCCCTCGATCGGTTAAAACACTGGCTATCGCCTACCATTTAGATGCAAGTCCGCATTCTCGCCGCACCGTGCCGACGGAACGACGGCAACTTGCATGAAGGATAAGTGCGATATTCCGAACCGAGAAACTAGTCGAGGCGCCTGCGGCCCTCAGGCTGTCAAGGCCAAAAAGCACAGGCCGTGTAGTCCCCCGGACCAAGCGTCCGGCGTCCGGTCCGCACCACCCCCGGCTTTTTGGCCCTGACTGCCAACCCCCGCTCATTGCCGCGCGGCTAGTCGGTTGCATGCCGCAACCCTCAAGCCATGAAAGGCAACGACAATGGAAGCAAACATCTGTCAACGCATGACCGACCAAATCGTCCGCGAGTTCGAAGACGGCGTGCGACCCTGGATCAAGCCTTGGAATGCCGGTAGTGGCAGCGGGCGTATCACGCGGCCCCTGCGCGCCAATGGCATCCCGTATCAAGGTATCGATGTTCTCATGCTGTGGTCGGAAGCTGTAACCAAAGGCTACCAGTCGCCGATTTGGATGACGTTCAAACAGGGGCTGCCCGCACGCAAGGCTTACACGCCGACCGACGTCAAACTCCTCAAGCAGCATTCAAGGGCGCGAACACCCGGATCGAAAATCGCAAAGCTGATGAAGCGGAAGCGAGGCCGCGTTGCGGCAGAAGGCGCTGAAACTCGGTGTCGGGTTAGGTCATCAGCGATAACCCGTGATTCTTGAATGGCCGTCCGGCTGTCTTGTTTCATCGAACTGAGCCCAAAGGATTCTGTGAGCACCGTTTGGTTCACGCTCGGGATCGCAGCGCAACACGATCGGCGCCTTCCGCCGATAGGCGCCGTCGCTTTTTGTCAGGCCGTGGCTAAGAGAATGCCGAGTTCAGCTCGCTCAGCCTCACGGAGACGGAAAGGCGGGTGGATAGGGAAAGACCCCCCGGCCGTCATTGGTGGTCGGCGGACCACTGTGGTCACGACAGCTTGCCTTTCCTCAGCTCATGGCCCCTAACACCGCCACGCAATAGCTGTCTGTAACCATACTCGGTCATCCACTTCGCGCGCCCCAAATGGCTGTCGAAGGCGCGCCTAGCAGCGCGCTGGCTCGCGTTCGGGATCGATATGACACCTCGCGCCAGTCGGCCCCTTCCTTGTTGGCATCCAGCATCCGCCAATAGGTGACGAGATGTCCCTCATCGTAACGGGTAAGCAGCGCACCGGACGGCGCAATGTCATCGACGTGGGGATCGCGTGTTGGCTTCTGCATTGGTCAACCTCGGTTGGGGTTACCTGGACTGGCCATTCTTGCCCCATTGGGCTGCTGTGCCTAGTGCCATTTTCTGTATCACGTGATATCACCCATCGGTCGACTCCGCAGAAGATCATGCTCTTGCAGGGGCGCTACATGCGCATAAAATCCTCTCGTGCGATCGTCGAACGGGCGCGCCTTCGTCGCGCGGACAGGAAGGGGACCCGCAGCAGTGCGAAGCTTGCCCAAGGTACTTCTTTCGCGGACTCCGTTTGCGACTTCAATTGGGCGATTTACTCTCTCCATATGTCTGCACCGCGCTTTCGAAAGTGAGAAAGTGATCAGTACGTACGCGATAACATCCACTGCCGGGCCCTCGGGCTGCCTCGAAAGTGGTCGCCGACTTCGAACCTGAATGTGTCGGTTGACGTACAGACTGCCTGTCGGCAACGCACTTTTTTGTGCGATCGTTTTGCGGCCGGATCAAACGCTCGAACCCAAGTAGTGTGTGCTCGAGATCCTGTATTGCTTTATCCGTGCGTTTCTGCCGCCTTCCTTGAGGAGTTTCTGCGCGGCTCGATGGCCGGGCGCTGGAATTCAGCTTCGTGCTTCAAGTTGCATCCCGAAAATCTTACACGATGTATGCCGTCGATCGTTTGTTGCGCGCAAAGCGGACTACCCGCATTTAAAGAAGTTTATTAACTGGGGTCGACTTACAACCGAACCAACAAGCAGTCGCTGCGCATGTATGTCGATTCGTGCGCGGATCCATTCGCGTGACTGCGCGCGCGTGATTTTGGATGCGCTTTGATCGAGGTTCGAAATGCCTAATGTTGTGGAGTTTCGTCGACCGAGTGCGCCGGTGCGGGCCACTCTTGAAGCAGCAGAAACGACCGTCCTTGGCAAGGGTGACACACCGGTAGTGCCGTTCCCGATGGTGTGTGATTCCGGTCGATGTGCAAATCCAGATCCACGGCTTAAATCCATTCAAGCGAACGCCAAGCTCACGATTGATCACGCGATCGCCATGCTGGAGCAGACTCATCGTCAGATACGAGCGGCCATACAAAAGATTGGCGACGCTTCAGCTAGGGCCAAGCTTGAAACCAGTCTCGATCTGATTGAGCGCAACCTCGAACTCGCCAAACTGAAATCGTCCTGTCTATAGCTGACGTTTTCACCGGGCGATCAGGTCGCTGCACGCGAACATTCTAAGCAAGGCAACCTCCCACTAGCAGAAAGCCATAACGAGAGCTTGCAAATATCAAAATCGCTGGTCGGCTGATGGTTGGTTTCGGATTGCTCCTTCTGATGACCGCGGCAATCGGATCAATGCTTCCCGGAGCGTGAGCGAATCGTTGGCAACCGTGGTCCGCCAAAAAGATCACTTGGTCGAAGACGAGCGCATCGAAAAGCGAGTATTTGAAGCTCGGATGCACGCATGGATGGCCTTGGCAACGGACGATCAGTCACATTCGGAGAAGGCCGCAGAAAGCTATAGCCGCAATCTGGTTCAGGTGGTGATTTCAGCGCTGGCGAATTCCGGCTTGGCCCCGAAGCGGCTTGAGCTTGAAATCACCGAATCGGTGTTTCTGGCGGAGACGGAGGCAAATCTTGCGATCCTGCACCAGCTCCGCGAGCTCGGCGTCTCCATATCGCTGGATGACTTTGGAACGGGCTATTCGAGC
>Ga0099823_1004357_pt1 | contig 13808 bp, 5 predicted proteins | sample CowpearedBW_FD_76831 | JGI IMG/M metagenome (GOLD analysis project Ga0099823, IMG submission 76831) | Root nodule microbial communities of legume samples collected from California, USA - Cow pea red BW | ecosystem: Host-associated > Plants > Roots > Nodule | place: USA: California | collected...
AGTTCTCACACTTGTTACATCTTTAATACGGAACAATTTCAGAAACATTTAAGTCTGTAGCGTATTTCTTGTTTTAGTCTTTTTCCATTTTGAATCTTCTTTCTTTGTGCAACTAATTCCCCTCATCTGCAATGGTTGTGAAGGTGGTGCCATGACATTGGCCGTGAGCAAGCTGCAAATAAGCCACTTTTAAAAACTGTCTTTCAAGTATGTGTTGTTTGCCAATTGACTCAAGCAATTATCTTGAATCTTGAAACTTGTCAATTGTCAGTTATCATCTACCTAACTGTTTACTCAATTTTACTTTCAGGTCATGATGAGATTGTTTAGTCCACGAAAAACAACACTGTTGTTTGTCATACGTGATAAAACAAGGGTTTGTAATAACTGTTTATTGTCTTGTTATATATATTTTTATATTTTATTTTTTAATTTTAAATACTTCTATTTGTTGTTGATGTGGTTAACCTTTCTCTTCTATAGACGCCACTTGAAAATTTAGAACCTGTTTTGCGAGAAGATATTCAGAAGGTAATGTAGTGCTTTCATCTCCATATATTATTTTGGAATTCTTATAGAGTTTTTACTTACCTTGTTTTACTTTTTCCCTGTGCAGATATGGGATTCTGTTCCTAAACCACAGGCCCACAAGGAAACCCCATTAAGTGAATTTTTCAACGTTAGTTTTTCATTCGTTTGATAATGCTAATCTTTACTGATGTTCTTGTGCAGCAAGATTTTATTTGAAGTTTATATTAATTGTTTACACTTGGCAACAAATGTTCAGGTTGAGGTTGTTGCACTTTCTAGTTTTGAAGAAAAGGAAGAGCAATTTAGAGAGCAGGTATGAATTGTGCTCCTGTTTCCTTCTTGTTTACTTGTTGATGGTACAATATAACCCATTATAAGGATTTTGGGTTGTTTGTATCTCGATATCTGCATCAGTGACCATGTGCCCTTGCATCTTGATCCATTTGTATAAATTAATGTAGTGGGGAACGGACCCTTTTTTTGGTTTGTTAAATTTCTGTATGTCTACATTGCTTGATATTTTGTTCTGGTTTATTTTGAATGTAGGTTGCCAGTTTGCGGCAACGATTCCACCATTCCATTGCTCCTGGTGGGCTTGCAGGGGATCGGCGTGGAGTAGTTCCCGCTTCTGGATTTTCATTTAGTTGCCAGGAAATATGGAAAGTCATTAAGGAGAACAAAGATCTCGACCTTCCTGCACATAAGGTAATATATTGCTGTGACAATGCTGCTTTTCTTTTCATGTGCATTGATTTAGGTTACATTTAGAATTTGCTCCCTACATTTGGCACTAGTTTTCAGTTTAGTTCCTGCATGAAAACCCTTAATTTCTATTCGTACATGATTTACTTTTTTACAAACTAGTCCCCGTTGTTTGTTGACATTATTTGGTGTAGGATCCAAAATGTGGAGATTTTTTTATTTAGGGACTAAAGTTAATTTCTTTTGTCAAGTATAGGTCCTAAATGTAATACTGTTGTAACGTTGATAAGCAGCATCAAGGACCATTTTAGTAAACATTTTTTCATGTTGGTATAAAATTGTGGAGAGTTTAATGTAGGTACTAAAATGAAAAGAAAAAGTCAGTTGTAGGGACTATATTTCAATTTAACCTTGATTTTATTAATGAAAGAGTAAACCAACTTGTGGTTATGAACTGTATTTCAATTTAAACTTGATTTTATTACCAACTTGTAGGTTATGGTTGCTACTGTTCGATGTGAAGAAATCACCGATGAGAAATATGCCGCTTTTTCTGCAAATGAGGTATTGACATTTAGTTTGGTATAATCCTCCAACATATTTTGACCCTCCTAATTACTAATGATGTGGAAATTGCTTTCAATTCCGACTCAGGATTGGTGTCAATTGGAAGAGGCTGTGCAATCTGACCCTGTTCCTGGATTTGGGAGAAAGCTCAGTTCACTCCTTGGTACTTGTTTATCAGAGTGAGTATATTTTATGCTATATTTTAAGCTTTTTGTCTAACTCTTTTAGCTTTTACAATCATTACTGCCAGTTCTGTTTAGTGGAGCAGCATGGTTCCCTCACCCTATGCCCTCTGTCTTTAACAGTTTTTCATTTTTTAATTAGGTGCCATGACTTTTTGAGTGAAACTGTAGGTTTAGAGAAGTTTATGATAAAATCATGGTACATAGGTATTTGTACGGCATCTGCTGTACGATTGTAAAAGAAAGATTGGCATCCATCATTGGATGGAAATTTTATAGGATTCCATATTTAGCTTGATGTTTTTCATTTTCTACTCTAGTCTTTGAATTTGGTAGTTACATGTGTTACACAGTAATACCATGTATTGTTTTCTGGCTGCTCTTCCAATACCAACTCATTATTTTATTTATAAAGGACTTTGTTTTATTTCTGTGATGCGACATGCAATCTCTAAGTTTACTGTAGCTTGGTATTGAATTTTGCAAGCTTGTTATCTTAACGTTACATGCTGTTGGCTGTTGCATCATGTAAGAATGAGGTGATGTAGAGTGAAGGTATATTGAGCTATTGCATTTTCTTTTAATATAGGTATGATGCTGAAGCCGCCTTTTTTGATGAAGGTGTGAGAACTGCCAAACAAAAGCAACTACAAGAAAAATTGTTCCAAGTAATGGTTCTCAACTGGTCTCAGCCATTTTCCCTCATGAAAATATATGAATTTGATATATTGAAAGAAAAACACAAAATTGGTGACTTTTGAAGCAAAATGACTATTTTAGATACTGGTCACATTAGCCTTTACTTCTTTATCAGTAGCTATTATAGTGCGATATTTATAGTGTCCTTAACTCCTTTTCAATTGGTTAGCTTGTCCACCCAGCATTCCAATCTGCGTTGGGACATATAAGATCTGGAACTTTGGATAAATTCAAGGCGGCATTTGACAAGGCTTTGAATGGAGGGGAAGGGTTTTCTATGGCTGCTAGGAAATGCAGTGGGTCATGTATGGTTCAATTTGACGAAGCATGTGCAGGTAATATAAAGTTTCTCCATTCTGTTTATTTGTGAACAATAAATAAATAGAAGTTGTAGGCCAAAGCATATAATACATTTGGAAAGGGAAAACGGTGAATAAGGATAAACAAGAAGTGGATTGTGTACAGTGACTAATTTGATGTTGGGTGCATAATTGCTCGTTCATTACAATGTCTACTTTTTAAGAAGTCAAAATTGATGATATTTGTTGGCAGCATGTTTCTTAATCTAGACTGAATTACTAAATGGAACTTATTTATTGTCATTGCAGATATTGTTATTGAACAAGCAAACTGGGATACATCTAAAGTGCGAGAGAAATTGGTGAGGGACATTGATGCACATATTGCAGCTGTGCGTGCAGCCAAGATTTCTGAACTTACTTCATCATATGAGGTATTTGACCATTCATGTCTTATGAATATTTAAGTGGTATCTTTTCCGATTAAGCAGATATTTATTCTGCCTGGTGTGGATTATTATTTTGGAATTATCCGTTAGGTATTGGTAGAATTGTCGTCCTTAACCTACGGTTACTAAGGGATCGATTGTCAAAATTTATGTTGTGAAAGCTTTTTCAATTAATAGCGACTATTCAAAAGTACAAGATACTTCTCATGCTCGGTATTGATTTTAGGCTAGTAATTTATGAAATTTTATTAGGTTGTTCTACTTGGTTTGGTTTTTAATTTGAGGGAATAACTTCTTGGAAAGATTTCTGATAGTAGTACTGTTGCAGGAAAAACTTAAACAAGCTTTGTCTGGACCTGTTGAAGCTCTTTTGGACGGAGCTAATAGTGATACTTGGTCATCAATAAGGAACCTTCTTAAGCGTGAGACTTTATCAGCTGTTTCAGGGTTCTCTGCTGAACTTATTGGGTTTGATATGGATGATGAAACAAGACAGAACATGCTTAAAAGTTTAGAGGATTATGCAAGAGGTCTGGTAGAAGGAAAGGCAAAGGAAGAAGTAGGAAGAGTTCTAATCCGCATGAAGGACAGGTATGAATCTTCTGCAATTTCTAAGTTGATACCTTTTCCTTTCAGTTGTACTTTGATGCGCTTACCTTAACTTTTGAAAGCAGGTTTACAATGTTGTTTAGTCATGATGCTGATTCAATGCCTCGTGTTTGGACGGGTAAAGAAGATATACGATCCATCACCAAGACTGCTCGTTCTTCTGTACGACATGACTATGAATATTATTTTCTTAATGATTTTTTATGACTTTTTGATTAATCTTTTTAATCATATTTACAACTTTTCAGTCTTTGAAGTTGCTATCTGTCATGGCTGCAATTCGTTTGGATGATAATGACTCTGACAATATTGAGAAAGTGTTAGCAGTTGCTTTGGTGGAACCAGCACCAAGCAGTAATGGTACAAGGAGCATGACAGTGGTTGATCCACTAGCTTCTAGCAGCTGGGAAGAGGTGCATTTTTAATTTTGTGATGAAGTATTGAGTCGTGTACCTGTTTCGGGAGATAATGGGTTGATTGGTGTCAATTAATGTGATATGATTGCCCTAACAAAAAATATAAATATATCTCTTGCTGTGATGATTTGTGAATTGCTTGTATATTTTAGGCTGCAAATGCTATATTATGGTTTCTCTGGTAACATTTTGAGAGCATTTTCTATCCTGGGCACTGACCTGTGGTGTGTGAAATTTCTATTCAGGTTTCTTCTTCCAAAACATTGATTACGCCTGTTCAGTGCAAGTCTTTGTGGAGGCAATTCAGGACAGAGACAGAGTACACTGTCTCTCAAGCCATTGCTGCACAGGCATGATGTTTCTTATTTGTTAAAGACTTTTAAGATTCCTCTAAATATAGGAAAACGAATAATCTATTGTGATTATTAGAAAATTAATATTATTAATGTAAATTATGTGTCTGATTAGCTCTTATGTTTCACATAGTATATTTCCTGCATTTCTAAAGGGTGGAAACTTAGATTGCCGTTCTATAGATACTGTTGGCGATATCCTCCAATTATGTTTAGATTTTCACCTTGATAATATGCTATGCATTTAAAAAGATGCAAATTATCAAAAACTCCAAATTTGATTGGAGAATAGCACCAACAGTATCTGTTGTACTTGATGTAAGTTTTGTCCTTTGTGGTAATGTTTAGGTTATATCATGAAAGCATCAATTATCAGTAGATTTTAGTTTCTTGTTGGATTTTACTATTCTTATTGATGTAAGATTCTTTATATTTTCAGGAAGCAAGCAAGCGCAACAACAACTGGTTACCTCCCCCTTGGGCGATAGCTGCTTTGGTTATCCTAGGATTTAATGAATTTATGACACTTCTAAGGTGCATGTGAACCTCATTCTGCTAATATTTTTTAGAATTACTTCTTTGGTTTTCTCTTGCTCTTGACTTGCATCTTACTCCTCCTACAACTGCTCAGTGTAAAAGTAGTAATTGTAAAATGAGAATAGTGTTGGAGATAAACCTGTTTTGAGTATTTGCTGGGCATTTCAATAACATAATGTTACCTTAAGCACAAACCTAAGGAAAACTCTTTACTCGTGTGTACTAATCAATTGATCTTACCCAATTTTAATATTTTCCATGGCAGAAACCCCTTGTATTTGGGTGTCATCTTTGTTGGTTATCTTCTTATTAAAGCCCTATGGGTGCAGCTTGACATCTCGGGTGAATTTCGCAATGGAGCCGTGAGTATAAGCTTTTATGATCTTTATAATTTATTGTTCAATCTCAGTGTGTGAATTTTGTTGCAATCTATGAGCATTAGTTACAAATTCAGCTAGCAAGAGTCTGTTGTGAAGTTCATAGTATCCTTGTTTCTTACCCTTTTTTCCTTCTTCAGCTTCCGGCAATCATTTCCTTGTCTACCAAGTTTGTTCCAACTATCATGAACATCATGAAAAAACTAGCAGAGGAGGGACAGAACCATGCAGCTAACAATCCTCAGAGAACTCCATCAAAAAACAGTTTCAACGACAGTAACGCCGACTCGTCAAGCTCGTCATCTAGCCTGACTGCATTGGACAACGGAACAGAGTATGACGGCCCACTTAAAGATGAATAGGCGAAAAATCTCATTTTTGTGAAAGCTGAATTCTTGTGTTGGAAGATGGTGTGTGGTCATGGTTGTCCACAAAACTTGAGTTGTGAGCATTGAAGACAATGAAAGGCATTGGTTTTTTTTGTGTAAGTGCCGTATACTGGGGGCAATGTTTTATTGCTGAGGTAGTTCCCCCTTATAGTAGTTCTCTTTTCCAATTTAGGTGCTTCAGTTAGCTTATTTTACACTTTCTTTCTTTCTTTCTTTGATGCTTATCTTATGCTGCTTTTGCAATCAATTTTGTTTGTATTTTTATCAGGCTCACTACTGAGTGCTTCTTCTTCCTTTGGAAATTTTATTTATTGGATTCGTGTGTTGATATCAGATCATTTTGAAAGAGATACTAAAGCTCATCGTGATTGTTGCTTGTAATGCCAACTATTTTAAAACTGTTGTTCCATTTCTTAACTTTTGGTATGTCTAACAATATTATTTATGCATTATATTTTTAAAGATTATTTTTTTTCACTAAATTATTATAAAAAAATTGTATTTCCTTTCCAACTTAATTTATAAACTATTTTATTTTTTACCTATATAAAACATCTTTTTTAACATATTGTATATGGATTATTTTATAGTAAAGTCCAGAAATAAAATAGTTTATAATTTAATTTAGAAATAGAATATAATTTTTTTAATAGTTTAGAGATGAAAATCATATTTAACTTCACTTTTAAGTTATAATATAATTTTATTTTTTGTTCTATTTTGATGATATGTTTTTTAAAATTTTTAATAAATCTTGACAGTTTTAACTATATATTAATTTCTATTAAAACCAAGCTTCTATATTTCTATGCTATTATATAAAGGAGTTTTTGTTTTTGTGTCTAAATGAGTTGTGTCTACATTTTCTTTAAATTTTAAATGACCTTTTTATCAATTTAACGGTTTCTTATTTAACTGTTGTTATTTTTGAATTAAATCATTATTTTAAATTAGAAAAAATCATTTACAAAAATAATCATCTATAATAAAATTGTAAAGTTATTATATTTATTTTTATAATTATAATTTTTTGTTATAATAAAAGAAATAACACATGTTTTCACGTATCTAAAAAAGTGGTCACACACCACAAGATTTGGACTTTTAAGTCTTTCCCTTTTTCGTTTTTTCTTCTTTACCTAATTTTTTTTTCTTCCGTACCTAATATTCGCTTTTTTTTCTTCCATACCTAATATTTGCTTTTTTTTTTCTTCCCTACCTAATACCCTTCTTCCCATCTTCGAAAGCTTTTCCCTTTCTGTAAATTTGTACTTATCTCATTTCTTTTAAATTAAGACTATACTTTGTAATAACAATTAGGTTAAGAATCACTTTCACCTTATCAGATTTCAATTTTTTTTTTTACTATGAAAAATCTCCAATTCACTTTTTTACTAGTATTTAGCTCATTGTTGGTTTGTTCACTTGAAAAAAAAAGTGTTTCGTTTAATTCTGAAGTCTTTATAGTATTATTATGCCTTGCATCTGTGAATAATAATTGTAATAATATTTTATCAAATTTAAGTTGAATTTGAGATTTGATTAAAAATAAAAAATTTAAATTTCAACTAGTAAAAGTATAATTGTTAAATTAAAAATAATTATATGAATATCACATGCTTTAACTTAATCATCAATATAAGGATATATTTAAATATTAACATTAAACAAGACTAAGATGATTAACATTTACTTATATTTAAGTTAAGATGGAGTAACTTTCAATGGAAGGCCAATGATTTTTTTTTTTTGAAAAGTGTAATTAATATTTTACTTACTTGAAATTTTAATAACACTATACATTCTTTCTAGAGCAATTAATTCTTACCTTCATCACATTTAATACTTCATATTTGCACATTCTTATTAAAAACACGTGCTATTAGGTATTTGATTGTCTATTTTCATTTTTCAGCATTAATTACTCATCTATTCTCATTGGTGATTATCCCTTTTTAGCAAGTGTACGCAAATGTGAAGTGTTAGATTTGTGTATATAAAAAACTTTTCTTTTTCTAATACACTCCGCAAAAATTTATGCCTTATAGTGTTACACTTAAAAAGATTGAACACTAAAAACTATACTTAATTTAAATATATTAAGTTAATTTCTCATTAGTCAACAAATTAATTCATACATTGAGAAACTTTGATCTCCGTTAATGTTGTTAATGTGAGTTTGGTGAAGACGAACGCGAGTAACATCAATTGTCAAACTTCTTAAATGTGACGACATGAAGCTGTGATATAAAAAATATATGTATATATAGTTTAATATAGACACTCAATAATTCATCACTAAAATAATAGCCTTGAAATGATAAAAATGTTTTTTTTTCCAGTTTTCATGCATTGAAAATAGAAATAACTTTTCTCTCCACTTTTCTCAAGGTTTTCAATTCCTCGATTCTCTAAGATCTTTAATTTCTTTAGGTTTTTAATTTTTTTACTGTTCTCAATTTATGATGATTTTCAATTTATTTAGGTACTCAATTTTTCACGGTTCTCAATTTTTTACCGTTTCTAATTTTTTAAGTTCTCAATTTTAATTTCTCAAAGTTTTCAAATTTTCATGATTTTCAAGGTTCTCAATTTTAATTTTTTCAAGTTCTCAATTTTGCACGGTTCTTAATTTCTCACAGTTCTATCTTTCATTTGGTTCTCAAATTTTCACAGTTTTCATTTTTCTAACGGTTCTCGATTTCTCAAGGTTCTCAATTTTTTTGGGTTCTCAAATTTGCAAGTTTTTCAATTTCTCAAGGTTATGAATTTCTTCACGTTCTTTGTTTTTCAAAGTTCTCAATTTCAATTTCTCAAACTTCTCATGGTTCTCAATTTATCTAAGTTCTTAATTTCAATTTCTCAAGGTTCTCAATTTCAATTTCTCAAGGGTTTAAATTTCTCACCGTTCCCAAATTTCTAACATTTCACAATTTTTCAAGGTTCTCAATTTCTCATGGTTTTCAATTTCAAATTCTCACAATTCTCAACTTCTCACGATTCTCAATTTCAATTTTGCATGATTCTCAATTTCTCACCATTTTAAAGCTTCTCATGATTTTCAATTTTTCACGATTCTCAATTTCTCACTCCTTTCAATTTCTCACGGTTCTCAATTTCTCACAATTCTAAATTTCACACAGTTATCAATTTCTCAGGGTTCATAGTTTCTGCAAGATCTCAATTTTTTCAAGGTTCTCAATTTCAATTTCCTAAGGTTCCAAAATTTTTCGAAGTTCTCAATTTTTCAAGTTTCTCAAGACTCTCAATTTCAATTTCTCATTGTTAACTTTCAAGGTTCTCAAATCTTCAAGGTTTTCAATTTCAATTTCAATTTCTCATGGTTCTCAATTTCAATTACTCAAGGTTCTCAATTTCTCATAGTTCACAATTTCTCAAGGTTCTCAATTCCAATTTCTCACGGTTTCCAATTTTCACGGTTTCCAATTTTCACGGTTCTCAAAATTTCACGGTTCATAATTTCTCAATTTTTCAAGGTTCTCAATTTTCCACGATTCTTAATTTTAATTTCTCACGGTTCTCAATTTTTCTCTATTTCAATTTCTCACAGTTCTCAATTTCTCACGGTTCTTAATTTTTCATAATTCTTAATTTCTCGCGATTCCTAATTTCTCACAGTTCCTAATTTCGCACATTTCAAAGTTTCTCTCAGTTCTCAATTTCTCAAGGTTCCTAATTTCTCACCGTTCGCAATTTTTGACATTTCTCAATTTATCAAGGTTCTCAATTTCTCATCGTTTTCAATTTCAATTTCTCACGGTTCTTAATTTCTCACAATTTTCAATTTCTCACGGTTTTCGATCTCTCTCGGTTCACAATTTCTCATGGTATAAAGCTTCTCACGGTTTTCAATCTTTCACGATTCTCAATTTTTTAATGTTCTATATTAACCATGGCTCTCAATTTCTCAAGGTTCTCAATTTCTAATTGTTCTCAATTTCTCAAGGTTCTCAATTTCAATTTCCCAAGGTTACCAATTTCTTAAGGTTCTCAGTGTCTCATTTTCAATTTCAATTTCTCAAGGTTCTCAATTTCTCATAGTTCACAATTTCTTAAAGTTCTCAAGGTTCTCAATTTCAATTTCTCAGGGTTTTCAATTTCCCAAAGTTTCCAATTTTCAAGGTTCTCAATATTTCACGGTTCACAAGTTCTCATGCTTCTGAATTTCTCAGGGTTCTCAATTTCACACGGTTCTTAATTTCAATTCTCACGGTTCACACTTTCTCACATTCCCAATTTTTTAGTTCTCAATTTCTCACGGCTCTCAATTTCTCAAGGTTTTCAATTTCTTACAACTTTCAATTTCTCACAGTTCTCAATTTCTCAAAAATTTTCAATTTCTCAAAGTTCACAATTTCTATTGTTTCTCAATTTTTCAAGGTTATGAATTTCTCCCGATTCTCAATTTTGAATTGCTCACCCTTCTCAATTTCTCATGACTTTCAATTTCTCACGGTAATCAATTTTCACGGTATAAAGCTTCTCACAGTTTTCAATTTCACACGGTTCTCAATTTCTCAATATTCTTAACTTTTCAGGGCTCTCAATTTCTCACGATTCTCAATTTCTCACTATTCTCAATTTCTAATAGTTCTGAATTTCTCATGGATCTCAATATCTGAAGATTCTCAATTTTTGAAGGTTCTAAATTTCGGAAGGTCCTTAATTTCTCATAGTTCACAATTTTTAACCGTTATCAATTTCTCACAGTCATGGTTCTAAAATTCTCACGGTTCTAAATTTCTCATGGTTCTAAATTTTCTCATGGTTCTAAATTTCTTACGATTCTTAATTTTTCATGATTCAAAGTTTCACACGGTCCTAAATTTCTCATAGTTCTCAATTTCTCAATGTTCTCAACTTCTCAAGGTTCTCAATTTCTAACCGTTCTCAATTTCTCACGATTTTTAATTTCTCAAGATTCTCAAATTCTGAAGGATCTCAATTTCACAAGGTTCTCAATTTCTAACCGTTCTCAATTTCTCACGGTTTTTAATTTCTCAAGATTCTCAAATTCTGAAGGATCTCAATTTCACAAGGTTCTCAATTTCAATTTCCCAAGGTTCCCAATTTCTTAACGTTCTAAATTTCTCATTCTCAATTTTTCAAGGTTCTCAATTTTAATTTCTCACGGTTCTCAATTTCTCACTGTTCACAATTTCTCAAAGTTCTCAAGGTTCTCAATTTCAATTTCTCAAGGTTTTCAATTTCTCACGATTCCCAATTTTCAAAGTTCACAATTTCTCATAGTTCACAAGTTCTCATGTTTCTTGATTTTTCAAGGTTCTCAATTTCTCACAGTTCTTAATTTCATATTCTCACGGTTCTTAATTTCTCACGATTCTGAATTTCTCTCAGTTCTTAATTTCTCACAATTGTCAATTTGTCCCGACTCTAAATTTCTCACGGTTCAAAGTTTTTTCATGGCTCTCAATTTCTCACGGTTCTCAATTTCTCATAGTTCTCAATTTCTCAAGGTTCTCCATTTCCCACGGCTATTAATTTCTCACGGTTCTCAATTTCTCAGTTTTCAATTTCTCACAATTCACAATTTCTGTTGTTTCTCAATTTCTCAAGGTTATGAATTTCTCCCGGTTCTCAATTTTGAATCTCACATGTCTCAATTTCTCACGACTTTCAATTGCTCACGGTAATCTATTTTCACGGTATAAAACTTCTCACAGTTTTCAATTTCACACGGTTATCAATTTCTCAATATTCTTAATTTCTCACGGATCTCAATATCTGAAGATTCTCAATTTTTAAAGGTACTAAATTTCGGAAGGTCCTCAGTTTGTCACGGCTCACAATTTCTAACGGTTATCAATTTCTCACGATTGTCAATTTGTCACAATCATGGTTCTATTTTTCTCACGGTTCTAAATTTCTCACGATTCTTAATTTCTCACGATTCAAAGTTTCACACGGTTCTAAATTTTTCATAGTTCTCAATTTCTCAAGGTTCTCAACTTTTCAAGGCTTTCAATTTCTCACATATCTCAATTTCTCACGGCTTTCAATTTTCACGGTTCTCAATTTCTGATGGTTCTTAATTTCTCAAGGTTCTCGATTTCAATTTCTCAAGGTTGTCAAGGTACTCACTTTCTCAAGGTTCTCAATTTCAGTTTCTCAATTTTAATTTCAATTTCCACGATTCTTAATTTTAATTACTCAAGGTTATTAATTTGAATTTCGCAAAGTTCTAATTTTCAATTTCTCAAGGTTCTCAATTTCTCATGGTTCTCAATTTCTCAAGGTTCTCAATTTCTCAGTGTTCTCAATTTTTCAAGGTTCTCAATTTCTCATGATTCTCAATTTCTCAATATTTTCAATCTCTCACGGTTCTCAATTTCTCATAGTTCTTAATTTCTTACTGTTCTTAATTTATCAATGTTCTTAATTTCTCACACTTCTCAAGATCTCAATTTTCTCAATTTCAATTTTTCAAGTTTCTCAATTTCAATTTCAATTTCTCAAGGTTCTCAATTTCTCACGACTCTCAATTTCTCACAATTATCAATTTCTCCAAGTTCTCAATTTCTCACGATTTTCAATTTCTCAAGGTTCTCAATTTCTGACGGTTCACAATTTCTGACGGTCATCAATTTCTCAAGGTTCTCAATTTATCGCGTTTCTTAATTTCTTACTATTCTTAATTTCTCACTATTCTTAATTTCTCACGATTCTCAACTTTTCCCAGTTCTCAATTTCTCAAGGTTTTCAAATTCTCACAGTACTCAATTTTTCACGGTTATCTACATCTCAAGGTTCTCAATTTCTTAATGTTATCAATTTCTCACAGTTAGGAATGTCAAAAAATTTCGTACTTATGGATATTCGTAGATAAAACCCACAACGGGTAAAAAATGGATATTATAAATGGATACTTGGGGTAACGGAAATGGATATTTTTTATACCCGCATATTAACGACGCGGGTACGAGCATCATAGTATTCGTACATGTGGATACTCGTACCCACTATACTCTAATTTAAGTTAAAAAAACATGATTAAAATATTAACACATTTATTTTAATGAATGAGTTATTTTTTATCAATTGGTTTTAAACATCTCAATTTATAATTTATTTATAAATTGTCATTCAACACTATTTAAATGGATTATTGAACTGTTTGAAATTTATGAATATTATGTATTGTATTTTATTTGAATTTATGGTCAAAATATGTTGTTAAATATTTTAATTTTTTTTTGTAAATACATGCGGGTACATGTAGATATCCGTAGATATTAATAAAATATGTGGGTATCTGCATAACAGATACATACATGAAGAAAAGTACAAAACGAATATTTATCCCAAATCTATATCCTATGATCCTTGTTTACATCCTTAATTGTAAATATAAATAATTTGGTGAAATATAGAATAAATTATTATTTTTTATATATGTAGGAAGTGAAATTCTAAGATAATAAATTAAAAAGGATTTATAATCCTTGATAAGTAATGATATTTGACATGATCTTAGTCATAAGGATGCCGAAGGTAGCAATACAAATAATTTAAGATAATTTAAACAGTTCAAAGAATAACTACAATAATTATTTTAAACGGTATTTCAAACAATTAAGATATTTAAAGGAAGTATAACTTATGCTGAGAAAAATTAAATGAAGAAAATTAACTAAATAAATATATGTGATATATATA
>Ga0099823_1004359_pt1 | contig 13805 bp, 5 predicted proteins | sample CowpearedBW_FD_76831 | JGI IMG/M metagenome (GOLD analysis project Ga0099823, IMG submission 76831) | Root nodule microbial communities of legume samples collected from California, USA - Cow pea red BW | ecosystem: Host-associated > Plants > Roots > Nodule | place: USA: California | collected...
CCATCCCCAGTTGAAAATTTCGGGTATTACCCATACCCATACCCAGTCAAAGCGGGGATTCCCCGTCAAAACGGGGACGGGTTCGGGTGATACCCACGGGCACGGGTTTATTTGCCATCTCTAGTCACCCATGCATAGATTCTCAAATATAATTATTTTATAGTCACTATTCATTCTTGAATGTTCATACATATAATCTTTATGTCACTTAATTTATTTGTCTTTTTTATTGTCACATTTTTAGTAATGATAACAATATTAGTAATTAAAAATGATAATAGTTACGAGTAAAAGAGATGAGAACAATTTTTACTAATTTAACTAACATATTTAAAAAATCAAATTCTCAAATGATTTCTTATCAATGTTGAAAACAAATATAAAAACATTTTTAAATTCAGCTAAAAGTCATTTCAAATATATTTTTATCAAAATGCATATTGTTGTACAAATTGTATATTTTGAAAATAAAAATAGAAGTGTCATCCTTACTACTAGTTAGAAATCATTTTTTATATTTTTATGAGTGGTTATCTACCTTTCTTCTTTCAAAATCACAAATATTTTCATGATTCATCCTTGAACAATCTCATCACACGATTAACATTAGGATTTTCTATGTTAATAATGTTTGAACATCATCACAATTGTTTTATGTCCTTTTATGAGAGGATTATTGTGCTTCTATTGCTACAATAAAATTACATATACTAGTGACAATCACTACCCATCGACAATAGCATATATATGTTAGTAAATCATATTTACTGACAGATTACCGACAAATAGAAATTTATTGGTAAAATTTATCGAGGATATAAATATCGTCGGTAATTACCGACGACCTCAAATCCGTCAGTAAAATGTGTTGTGCGATAGGGTGTTCCTTCTCTCTTTCTTTTCGTTTATTATTTTTGGTAAGTATCACTGATAGGTTGTCATGCAACCACCACCAATCTAAGTCATTTTCATGAAGCCATTATTGTCAATGTCACCAAAAACATTAACGGGCATCATCAATGTCATCAACATGTCCCTTCGCGTGAGCCACCACATTCTACATTAGCCACAAGCAAGCCTCTTCTTCAGTTATAAGCGAGCCTTCATCTCAGCCATCATCCTTGATGTTACCCACCAGTTTGCCCAAACGCCTCCTCCTTCTCACTCATCTCTTCTTAATATAATATAAACATCCAACAAATTGAGTAAAAAATTAATCACCTAAAGTGTCAATGGAAGTATCCATCTTGAGTTATCGATGGACTAAAACCATCGATAACTGTGATAGTAAGTACCGACAGAACTTTTGCAATGAATTTTTTAAATTTATTTATTTTTAACAAAAGTATTTATTAATAAATTTAAATGTAAAGTTTCGTATGTAACCTTCATTCATAAATTAGAGGTCATTGACATAATACAACCTGTCAATAATATTCTATAAAAAGAATAACGAAATTTTGTAGTGTATGTTCCTCTTTTTTGTTTTAATCGTATACAACAAAGTGTTACCCAAATTGATATATAGTCTATATAACATCATCATAAAATTAACAGCCCATTATTAAAAACATGACTATATCTTATTTAATATAGAGACTCGTAAATTAATTTAGATATTTATTTTTCTTGTTAATAAGATGAGGAAAAGAAAAATTTTAATATATAATAATATAATGTAATAATGATAATTAATAAACAAAAAGCAACAAGAAAAAAACAGATTTAAATGGCACGAGAACCTACATTTATCCACCTATAGGATAAAGGCTCTGGTACTTGGTAGACATAGAATGATAGGAAACATATGCATGAACCTAACATAAGACCATAATGGATATGTTCACTTTGTCTATAGTTGTCGAACTCCTTAACTTTAAACTTTGAAGTTTGAAGGGTACTATGTCATTGTTGTCGAAAATTGAGGTTTGGACCACGAACCATTCTATTCAATTAGAGCATCAATTATATTATATACGATATATCTCTAGCGTTTACTCTTTTTTCTTTTTTCTATTTCCCACCCCGAAACTGCTTCTTAATTTAGGCTTAACTGTTTGAAAAACTAAACAAACCATGAACTGAATTATATAAAATAGTCCATTTTTTTTTATAAAATGATAGTATATTTAAAAATTAGGCTTAATTAGTTTCTATGTACAGATACTTTTGATCCTTATATTTATGTTTGACTTAATTTAGTTTTATTTTTATAAAAAGACACATGGTGGTTATAAATTAGAGTTAACATTGTTTAAAAGTGTCATATGTAAAAATTTAGATCTATTGAATAATTTTTTACCTTAAAATATTTTTTATTTTGACATGTGACACTGCCAATTAGAAAATGATCTAAATTTTGTTATGTGACAGACTCAAATTTTAATATGTGACACTTTCGAACTTTTCATAAAATTATGGAAACAAAATTTAATTTTACAATTTTATATGTATGGTTGTATTTGTATGGAAATGTTTTGTTCCAGATAAGAGAAAGGGAGAAAAAAAAAACCTTAGAGTTGTTAAATGACTAGCAACACTGGTGGTTTTACAATTAACTTTGAGATGCACAAATGAATGTGTGAAAGAAATTTCAGATTTAAAAATAAATCTGTGACACAAATGGGAAATATCCAATCATTTAATAACTCCAACATGCACCTTTGTTTTTTCAAAATCGGACTAAAGTTGTTTGGTTTTTTAATGCTACTTTATGTATAATTTTATTATTATTGTTATTATTAATATTAACTTATTTCTAGTTTTACATGTATGAACCACTGAATCTTGAATTAATGTTTTAACTGATTCAGTGTGATATATCTAGTACTCATCAGTAGTACTCTTAAAGGCACGAGTGTACATATTGATTAACATTATTTTCATAATTTATTTTTCAATCTCTTACGCTAAACATCAGATTCATGCGCATGTGTTTTGGTCCAGTGAGTGTTTTGTGTGATTGAATGGAACTTGTTCGAATTACGTATTTGCAAAAATGTATTCAAACGTTTCAATACTCCTGTGTACTCTCAGAAACATAACCAAAACAAAACATAAAAATATACATTGAAATATTGTCGGGTTGACTCACCAGATTTTAGAAAAGTTTCAATCCACTTATCATCTCATTCCAATGAATTTTAATGGTTTGTTTTTTGATATGATTGATTCCGATGGAGTGGCTGGTCATCTGTCGTATTGATACAGATTTCTAATTCCTGTGTCTTGATTTCACAGCTAATTACAATGTGAAGAGAATCATGGCTTCAACATAAAAGAAACTTTTTAAAATAACAAATAAATCTTCTTATACCTTCTAAAACAAAATAAAAAGTTTGGAAGATTTATGGATAATGGGTTTTGGGTTCCTCAGATATTCTACGAACATTTTACCCACTGCCCCAGGTAACTTTCATTCACTTGTCACTGTTCATGACAGATCATGTGAATGAGACGAAGGAAGAGAGAGAGAGAAGAAAAAAAGAAGAAAAGAAAAATCATTCAAATTTGTATGTTCTTTGAGTTTGGCATTAAATATGGTACAGAATAGTATCTAAATTTGGTAGTTGTAAGCTAACGACGTTCACATGAATGATGTCTCCTATCATTTACTTCAATCACTGAAAACTGGTCCACATCCATAATTCAAGATGTTGACACTAGAAACTGTTCAACCCTAATATATTGACAACTAACTATATATATATATATAGTCATTATCATTATAATTAATTATTCTATGCATAATTCATTGGTATAAAGTGATCACGATGTTTTATGCATGATTTTCCTATCAACAACAACACCAATTATGAAAGAAAACAAAAATGGATAGCTTTTGCAGTTTGGCATCAGGGTTTGTGATTAATGAAAGCATATTATTGTATATATATAATATATCAGCTTGTTTTGGTTGGTTTTCGCTGCACTAGCCCTTCTGAGAAATAATGATTATGTTTGTAACATGTGTGTGGCATAATAACATATATAGTGCAGTTTGAAATTTGTTTGTTGTGGTAGATTTATAACGGTTCGGGCATAGGTTTTGTATATGTGGCTATAGATGTAGCAGTCATAATTGAGAAGCAGTGCTAGGTCTTTCTCTGTTTTATGAGTGTGCCTTGTCTTAGTGGTCCTAAAGAAGCAAGAAAGTAGATTCTGTTGCTCTGTGCCTTAGTCTTCTTCCATGACTTTTCCTCTTCATTAACTTATTCACCTTTTCTTATCTTAAATGGTTAAGAGTTTAGAGGGGCCCTTTCATGGAAAGTAGGTGAAACAAAACCCATCTTCCTAACCCCCACAAATAGACTACACATGTATCATCATAATGCATCTCAAAACTGTAAAGCTAAATGAAGTACAAACCAGGAAATCAATCAAAACAACCTACTCAATTCTATTTATTACATATTAAATAATAACTTTTATGTTAGAAATTCATGTACAAATTTAACTTTCATATTCAACACAGATCCGGTCAAAATGAGTAAATTGAATACTCTAATTATAAGATCAATAAACTTATTATATTAAGATTTTGATTTAAAAGTGATCTCAATTCTTGATAAATTAATTCATCTAAAAAATTCATGGAAGTTCCAATGGACATTATGCACTTGTTACATAACGACCACTTAGAGGAAGGGTTAAGCAAGGAGGACAGCAGGTAGGCAAAATGAAGGTTTGGGCCTTAGAAGGATTTGGTGTTGCTCATATTTTACAAGAGATGCCTTATAAATTTGATTATATTAAAACTCGTCAAGAAGTTCTCAGAGATTGCGATCACGGGAGGAACAATATCTAAACCTACATATGTTCCATAATTTTTTTCGATTGTTCGTTAAAAAATTATGATCTTTAACTATGACACTGAATAATTTCTTTATATCTGAGAAGAACTTCTGAATTCATAGAAAACTTAAGTGGATTATATCCCAAATTTTTATTCTATGATTGATCAGTATAATCGTCAACAACTCAATAAAAACTCAATAAATAAGTGTTTGTGTGTCCCTAATGAATCTCCCAAAAAAACTCGTCATATTCCTTCACACATGTATACTATTATAACACAACATGTAATAACATAACTCTTCACAAACTAGTTTATGACAATTTCTTATATATATATGGATGAATTGGATATATATAAGTGAATTATTTGTACATGAAATAAAAACAACGCGACAAGTCAACGCTTCCGTTTTCATAATATAAGCACTTCTCTTCAAACAAAAATAAGAAGTTTTTCTTTTGAAACATATATATCACTATTGTTTTGTTAAAAAGGTTGGCATATGAGAGATATGGCGAAGTGGGATGTTACTTGCCATTGTTGGTCATAATCATCATGTTGAACCATTACCACCACTATTAGTTACGAGTCAAGAGGTCAATAGATTTTTGATATTGATGCCATTTGTGTGGGCAATTCCATCGTTGTATTATTAATGCAAATTTGTCAGATTTTTAAATTGATTTGGAAGTTTGTTTCATATCAAACAATTATTGTTTAGTGATTCTTCAAGTTTTTTATGTTTGGATTTCAAAAGTCGTATAATGGAAAGGTTTAAGAAACCCTTACAAATTCTTAGAATGGTTGACTACGAGTAATTAATAAGAGATTAATCATATTTAGCAATTATAATCATATTTATCAACTCTTCTAATGTTAAAGAATCATTAGGTCCAATGTTAAAGACTCATTTGTGATAGATATTATAGATAACTCATTCACTGCACTTTTTCAAATTATTTCTCTTAGATGATTCATAATTTATCAAGTAAAATGGTTTAACATCAATCTATTTTAGAATGAAAGTTTCAAAATCCTTCGAGTGTCAAGCCAACGGCATTAGTGCTTGTAATAATGATCAATATTTTCTAAGCTCACACTCTACAATTCCTTCTATCATTAAACATTCTAACATCTAATATTTTATAGGCTAAAGCTTTCAAATTTAAATCTCCAAATATGACTATGTTAATTTTTTATTATTAATTTTTTATCGTCTACAATAATCTTAGACACTTTTTACATAATTAGACCCTCAGAAAAATAAGTGGGTTTTTTGAAAGAAAAAAAACTATGGCGTAAATTTTATAACAAACCCACATCTGGGAGGAAATTTAGCATCAAATTAATTTAGATATTTATTTATAACTGGATTTAGAGTGATGACTATCAATTTTTATCAAGCACATCATAAATCTTGTTACTAATTATTTAAAATGAACTAATAAATCAATTATAATCATAAAATTTTTAGTTATAGTTATATTTTGTTTCTTTTGGTATTATTAGCAATTATATCCGACTTATATTTATATTGCTCAGATATGAGATATTATCTATTTTTTAAGTTTGAATTTCATTAATGTTTTACCTTTAAAAGATGTGTTAAAACGTTGAAGAAAAAAAATATTATTGATTTACTCTTTAAATATCCTTTAGTGGATTTTTTTTTCTCCTTCATGTCTCCTATTTGATTAAACAAGACATTCCAGACATTCGCTTGAGGACTCAATAACTGACCCACATTTGTCTGTTGAGGCTAATAAATTTAGAAATAAAAATTATATACACTCAAACACACTTTGTTACTATATTTTTTATTATGTTTTTTTGTGTGAGTAATTTTGCATATTTTTTATGGCTGGAATTGTGTATTGTGTTTTTTGAGGAACAAATTCTTAACAATATTTTTTTCTAGGTTTATAGGTTTATATATTTATTTAAGATAATTATTTTATTAAAAAATATTATTTTTCACAAACTTGGTGAGTATAAATTTAAAAAATATATTTAATTTAATATTTATAAAATAATTGAAAATAAAATATTTGAATAATGGATATCTAAAACTATATATAAAGAGAATTTTATTATAAAATAAAGGAGAAGAGATAAGAGAGACTAATTTGTTGTCTACTAGTAGAAAAAAATCTCTATTTATAGGTATAAAAGACAATCTCAGTGATAACTCAATGATTGCAATAGTTAATGATAACAACAATAGAGATTTTCTCATAAGAGATTTTTTCTTTTGTATCCATAATTACTTATTTTTAATTTATCCTTTATAATAAAATTGTTTATTTATTTTTTAAAGGCTAACTTGTTATTTTTATGTTTTCCATAAAACTATTTTAATAGTTTTTTTTATTCATTAACGTTTATTTTATCTTTGTTTTCTCCATTTATTATTTTTTTTCTTAATAAATATAAATTTATTTTGTATATTAATTTAGTAATATTTACGCTAATTTAAAGATATTGTAATTATGGTAATAAAAGAATTACCATAGTAAAATATTATAATATGGTTGTTTTTTGTAAAATTAATTTTGATAAATATATATCGATTTGGTTAAAATAATTTATGTAATAAACTTTGTGTGTAATAAGTTAGAAAAAATTAAATTAAATTTTAACTATATAAATATACACTTACCAAATTTAATTTAAATCAATTCTCTGAATTCATTTTTTCCTTTTATTCTTTGTTTACAAAACATTTATCGATTACTAATTTTTTTCAAAACTAAAATTTTTAGTATTAAGTAATTTACTTTTTATAATTATTAACTTTATTTTAAATAACTAATAACCTCAGCAAATAATTATCTAATTTAAATTGGAATTTGAAATTAAATTTGATTTTTGAATTTTATACTTTTTGTATTTTAAATTTTTTATAGGATTCTATTAAGAAATTTTACATTTTGCTATATTTATTTTTTTTTTCAAAATAAAATTTTAAAAAATCTATACTTTTTAAATATTTTCTTTAAATAATTATTTTATAAATAAATCTAAATGTTTTACAATATTACTAATTTTTCACTTTAAATTAAAAATATTTTCAAATACTTTCCCCAATAGCCATGTTATTATTTAATTTTAGTTTTCTAACTTATCACACACACAAAAAATGTTACATAAATTATTTTAACCAAATAAATATATATTTATCAAAATTAATTTTACAAAAATAATCATAATTACAATATTTCGTTATGATTATTTTTCTATTACCATAATTACAATGTATTTAAATTATCTTATTTATTATAATCACTCTTCAATTTTTTAATTTCAATTAATTTATAGATATTAAATTAAATGTATTTTTAAATTTATATTCACACAATTTTATAAAAAAAATATTTTTTAATAAAGTAATTTATTATAAATAAATATACAAATCTATAAAACTAAAAAAAAATGTTAAGAATTAGTTCTTCAAAAAATATAATTTCAACAACTAACAACCTGTAAAATTAGAAAAAAAGCATGAAGAAAATATAGGCTTTCACAAAAAGAAATTGTACTTGAACATAAAAGAGACTAATTTGAAAAAAAAAATATTAATGGTCTATCCAGGCCAATAAAACTCAAAAGTGGTTCCATATACTTTTAATATTATAATTGTCTTATAATTGTCAATCATAACTTTTAAGCATTTCAGGTTTTGTAAAATAACGATTTTTAATTTTGACCCTTATATTTCTTTATTTTATTTTATATTTTCTGAAATTTAAAGTACTATTTTTCTAGTATTATTATATGAAATCCTTTAGTTATTTATATCCTACTAAACATCTGAAGTGGAACTACTAGTGTTATCTAAAAATTTTGTATAGTTTTTTTAAAATAAATGTCAAAGTGCAATATAATAATTCAAAATTTTTGAAAAATAAATATAAAAAATATTTTATAGAGATTAAAATAAATAAAATTTCATTTTACAAAAGTTAATCACTTCAAACTATAAAAGGGTAGTAGATAAAATAAAAAATTATAAAGTAGTAGAGTGCAGTAGGCTACTAGTAATTGAGTTAGGAAAATAATTTTTTATTACTAAATTTTGACAACTTTCTCTTATAAGCTTAGGTGTCATCTTTTAATTAGTTTTCTATTTTTTTTTCTCATTCTCAATATTCAAAAACTACTTAAAATATGACACATCATATTTTAAGAAAAAGTTATTAAAATTTAGTAGTCAAAATATCATTATTCATTTGAAACACTTAGTACCATTTTTTTTGTCAGTATATTAGGTCCACTATTTTTTAAAAGTGCTACACCCCATTTTTTAAAAGTGCCCAAATTTTATGCATTTCGATTTTAATTTCTTCGACCTTTAAAAGTTCCGTTAGTGCCTTGTGAACACTTGCTTTGGACATTACATTTTAGCGAAAAATATTATTGGATGCTGTAATTATTAGAAGATCGGAAGGATTTTGATCAATTAAAAAAGGTGTTTCCAAACTTAAAAAAAAATGCATGGAAAAACTCATAAAGCTTATGGAAGCATGTATTTATGGTGACCCAAATTTTCAACATGTCAAAATCAATGTAAAAACAAAAAAAGGTAACAAAAAAAATAAGAGAAAATGGATTAAGAAAACAAATATATATATATATAATGTCACCTTTGAAAAAAAAACCTCAATAAAGACAAGTACAATAAAGAATTGTCATTTGAAGTTTTTCAAAATAGCAACCAAAGCAAGAGAATAAACTTCGAAGAGAGAGATAACTTATAAAAGAGATCATATATTCTTCAAAAGTGATTTGCAAGAGAGGCTAGACACATAATTTATAACTTTATGTCTCACAACCAGGAGAATGAAGAGTTATTAAAAGATTATAAGGCATGTGATTAATGAAGAGAAATTTCAAGTGTGAACATAAAACTAATTAAGGTAATGATTACACTTCAATTTCAATAATTATATGTTTAACACTTAATTATTTACCAATCTAGATTAAGTTACGAAGTAATAACTTTCACATGTACTTGAAAGTGACATGTGGAAGTTAAAAACTTTTCATGTGTTGTTTGAATAAACTAAATTTACATGTACTTCAAAATGACATGTGAAAGTTATAAACTCTTTATGCGTATCTTAAATAAATTAAATTTCCTCCTATACTAATTGAAGAGATATAGGAAGTAGTTATAACCTTCACATGCCTTGAAAATAACATGTGTGAATAGTTACATCTGTCACATATGTTTGAAAGTGTTATTTTATGTTTATAGTCTACTTTTTTAATTATAAAGTATTATATAATATTGGTTGATGTTCTTAGAACATTTTTTTATATCTAAAATTTACAAGCTATCTTATTTCTTCTCTAACTTCTGTAAGTCTCCTTTTGTGAGTCTTTTTTAGAATATGTACTAAATACTTATTATTTATTTATTTGGCATGCTTCTTTTATTTATTCATGTTAAACTTGTGTAATAGTTGCAATACCATGATCAATGTGATAACCTCGTACTATTCTAGAAAAGTTTATATGTGAAAAGAACTTTAATTTAATGGCACATTATATAAAATGTGGTAAGTGTTTGATGAGGTCACTTATGTTGATGTTGATAATGAATATTGTTGTTGTATACAAAACAGGTCACCTGACCCGACTCGATTTCGCCCGACTCACCACGGGTTGACTTCTTAGTGAGTCAATCAAACCCGGTTCATTTATTAGTGAACTTAAAAAATTTGAATCTGGTCTAACCCACCATGTGTTGGTGGGTTTTAAACGGGTTGACTCACTTAAAAAAAGTTACAAATTTTTTTCTTCAATCTATTAAAAAGCTAAATTATAATTTTGATTAAAATCAAAATAAAGTCAAGGCATATTATAGGTTCATAGGTTCACAAAAACTACCTTCAACCGAAACAAAAGGTACTAAAAGCTAGAGGAAAGTGGCTTAAGTTGATAAATGTGACTTTGGTGTGTTATTCTACTTTTGCTTTTTTATTTTATACACTTTTACACAATTGTATTTGTTTTAAATATTTATATAAAGTTGTATCATTCATTTTATGCAAACAAAAAATGTTCATTCCTCTAGTTTAGAGAGAGAATTAGATAGAGAAAAACATTTAGGGTTTTCATTTTTTTAATTAATTTTATATTTAAATTTATGGGTGGATTGATGAATTAATTTGACTCACCACATGTTTAACTCAAGTAAGCTAGGTTTTTAGTGGATGGATTCATTTTTGGCTTGTATTGAAATTTGCAATCTTTTTAAATTTAGAATTCGTAATGAGTTGGGTTAACTTACATGTTAAAATGACATTCTACATGTACCTATAATGATTTAATTAGAAATGAACTTAACAATATATCAATAAATGTAGTGTTTATTTTGTGGAGTGGTATTAAATTCTCTTGCATATGCATATGATATCATTGTGTATCCTAATAGATAAATACAAAGCTAAAGGAATAGAAAAAGAAAACTCAAGCTAATAGAAGCGTAAAATCTACAAAACATGAACATCATATTTGAAACATGTAAATGTTATCCATTCTATGCATGACAATATTTTTAATTTAAAGTAAAGGAAAGAGATATTGAAAAAAAGAGAGCATCAATTATGAGTGTAATATGTGCACTCCGACCAACAACGGTGAATGACAGTGGCTTAAAGATACTTGGAGTGTATGAAAAGATTAACACAATGAGGTACAGGAAGTAAAAGTCCAAAAGGTGCATGAGCTATTGGGCCTTATTATTACCATGATGAGCCCATATAAGCTCCGACGTTGGGCCCACGGGTGAAATGCAGCGTAGAGAAAGGGAAACCATCCAGTGAGTCGCAACTAGCAGCACAAGCAATGCGACTGGTAGGTAGTTTCACTGCAGCATCGTTTTTATACATTATTAAAATTATGAATTGAATTGAAAAGAAGAATATCTATAAGCCCGCTTCGTGATCTACGATTAATTCTGTTGCAGAATGTATGTGGCCAGTGCTTGAGATGGTAAACAATTTCTCTCTCTCACATTTCTGTTATTTTCTAGTCGCCTTTTTCACGAATACATACGTGCTTTATGCAGATTCTCAATTTTCTTCGTCTCGTATGTTTTTTTTTCTTTTCAATTTCTATTATTCTCGCATGATTAGGTGTGCAAGCATATTGGGCGAAGGTACCTTAGGGGTTTTTATCTTTTTCGTTTACTGATATTCCCGGTGTGAAAATCTATGTGATTCTAGAAATTTTAATTAAGTTATTATTATTAGCGGTGGTGGTATCGTAAGTAAATGTAAGTTTCTTTGAAACTTGCAAATACGAATATGTTTATAATTTGGTTTTGCTTTGGTTTTTTGGTAGGTTACAGATGATTGTCGTTTAATTCTGGCTTATGTAGATTTTGCACTGCTGTCGACATGAAGGAGAAGAAGAATACAGCTTCTACTCTCAAGCGTATTTTAGTGAATTGTGTATCTGAGGTTTGATTTTGTTTTACGTAGATCAAGCCAGAAATGTGCTTTTGGTTTTGGGTTAGATGATGAAATATTGCGTGTAGAACCTTTTGGTTACATCATGTAGGTGGTTGGTTAGACTCATACAGAATAATTTATATAATTTGTTTGTACCTTCGGTAAATGGTTGGCTTGATTTTATTGTTTTCAATTGCAAGAAGTTTAATTTATTTAGTTTGATAAACTCTTTAAGAGCGCGATTATCATTGAGGTAAGGAAGTTAGAAAAGAGATAGACTGGGTTGTATTATAGGTGCTTTCCTATTCTCTTCTTGTCTTCTCCGTACTATCTTCAGATGGTTTGACACAAACATAAACATTGATTTGGTTAAGACCTCATCTAATAGGCAAAAGCATATGGGAGCTGTGTTGCAGTGAAGGTTCCAGACATTGAACGTGATATGTGTGTGAAGGAATTTCTGGCACTAAAGAGTTGTATGCAGAATATGGTATTGCATTCTATAATTGGCATTGCTGTTATATGTTCTTTCTTACATTTTAAGTAAAAGAAATAGCTTGCATGTTTTTCTCTTTTATCAATATTCTTGGAAAGACTGAAGATAAACAGTTTTGCACACTTCATCTATGGCCTGTTTGTATGTTTTTTGTTTTAGCAATATTCTTAGAAAGACTGAAGATAAACAGTTTTGCACACTTCATTTAGGGCCTGTTGGTTTGAGTTTTTATAAAGGTGAGTTTAATGAAAACATACGATTGACAAATTATAATAGCTATGTAATTTAAAAATAAAAAATAGAAAAGTGAAACCTCAAAAATGTTACTCTTATTGTTTTTATGAGAAGATAAGGATAGTAGCTTCCGTAAACAATGCTCTTAAACAAAGCTGTATCATACGATCACTATCTTTAAACTTAAACAATCCTACCCTTAAATGGATCATGACTTTTGATAGTTAGATCTGCTTCTGATTATACTTTATTGATTTCCTGTTTCTGTTGCTGAAACCGTATTGTGGTTTCTACTGTATAATCGTTACCATTCTTTTGACATTTCTAATAAATTTCTCATGTTTCAAAATATTTCTCCAAACAGCTCAAAAAGAAGGTTTAAGTGAAAGCCCACTTAATTCCTTGTTCCAAGAGCTGCTGAAAAAGTAAACTAGAAAGCTTGATGGTGACAAGTAGAAGTTTTTGTAGAAGAAGTTCTCAATCGTAACTTTAAGAGAAAGTGCTACAACTTGTTGCAGGCAAAGGTTTAACTTTCTGTACTTTTGTCTCCTGTTAATCATATATGCCTTAGTTTTTACCTTTTACCACTAGTTTAAATAAAAATATTGAAGTTTTGCTGCAGCTGTTATTTTTCATCCACTACAAATTGTGTAAACAACGCAATATAACATGTCTGGGAAAGCATCAACTTCAAAGCCTAATATAGGTCTGAGTGGATCTGATGGTCTTTCACACGCTTACATTCATTATCCACCACTTCGGTGCAATGTTCCTGGATCTAGTGGATTATTTTATGATGATGGAAATAAGTTGATAC
>Ga0099823_1004361_pt1 | contig 13804 bp, 7 predicted proteins | sample CowpearedBW_FD_76831 | JGI IMG/M metagenome (GOLD analysis project Ga0099823, IMG submission 76831) | Root nodule microbial communities of legume samples collected from California, USA - Cow pea red BW | ecosystem: Host-associated > Plants > Roots > Nodule | place: USA: California | collected...
AAAAAAAAAAGATAGTTCATGTACTGTTTAAGAAACATGGAAGAATAATGTATTTTACTAATCGATTTACCAAAATTACATTACAAAAAAAAACCTAAAATCAATCTTTAATTATTTTAAAACATAAAATAATAAATTCATCATAAATTAGGTTAATAGTAGTAAAACATTTTCAAAAACAACCTTTCTCAATTCGTGTTTTCTATTTAAATAATTGCATCGTTGTGATAAAATATTACATTAAAGTTGTTTATGAAGTGTTTGATGAGATGACCATATGAGAATTAATAAATTGTGTTTTTTTCTCATCAGAACCTGATTTTGAGACCAAAACGCCACTCGAATATTGGAGAAATAGTCATAAACTTTAAACTGATTCTGGTTAAATATGCTTTCAAGAAACTGTTCTAATTAGAAGAACAACTAAAGAAGATTTTTAGCTGGTACCATGGAGATAAATTTGGTTGATTAGGACAAAAGATTTATTCTCCGATGCAGAAGTTTGATTGATTGTGTTCTTTTTTTTCTATCAACAAATAATTAAATTAAATTAAAAAGAGTACTTAAGGGTGTTCTAACCCTTATACAAACAATTATGAAAAAAATGATGCTCTTACATAATTTTACATTCCAACAAAACATAATTTGCAGCCTAAACCAAACTCACATGATTGATTGTGTTCTCTAGCACCGAAGAGCTTTATGACCATGTAGCATCAATTTCTTGTCCCTTCTTTTTATTTTATTTTTTAGTTTACTTACTGATTTTTGTGTTTTATTATCAGTATTAGAGAAAAAGTCAAACATGATTTTAATGAAGCGTCGAAAACAACTAAACATAAAAATATGATAATACTTCATTTGAAAAACGATAATTAATCTCAAGAACAAATTTTGTAAGACGTAAGTATTTCATCTAGTATTTCGTCTAATAAATGATATAACTTTGTACAATCTTAATTTATGTTTAATATTACACAAATATGTTTAAATAATCATCATATAGAATTAAGCTAACTTTGTACTAAATGAAAATGCATAAAATGCTTATTCTATTATAGGGAATGTCTATCACTTTCGTATGTCAAGAAAGATATGTTAGACAAAGGACAAGTAACATAAAAGGATATATATTTTGATAAAAAATAAAAGTTATTTTTCTTCAACAATTCGATGAATTAAGTGATACATAATCGGGAACGAAAATGATTTTTTGACTACTAAATTTTGATAACTTTTTCTTACAATCTTAGGTATCATTTTCTAAGTGGTTTTTCATTTTTCATTTTTCTCATTCTCAATATTCAAAAACCACTTAAAAGATGACATTTTATGTTGTAAGAAAAAGTTGTCAAAATTTAGTAGTCAAAATATCATTGTTCAATATGAAAGTATTGTTTACATAGTAAGACATTACAATTTAGACAAATAAAGAACAATATAAGTACATCCCACGATTCGGGTGTTGAAGAAAAGTTAATTATTGTTGCTTGAAGTGCACTAAATGCATTTACCAATATCAAGCTCTTCATATGAAAGAAAGAAACCAAAAAAAAGCACAAGTTGCTCAACACGCATAAATAGTTTTACAACAACTATTTTCTTTGGAGCCTATATAAGACATTTTAAGTAGCAACATAAGAAGAAACAATAGAAGAAGAAGAAGAGAGACCATACTATATAGTGCTAAAATGTTACAAAAAATTCAGAACCAACTAAAGCTTCAAAGAAGAACACCATTCGTGTTCAATCACGAGCCAAACCAATCTAGATGAGTAAATCTATGATTTGTTTTAAGAAAAAATCCATTTCAATTTTCGTCATTCTTTGAAATCTTATCCATTGGATTTTGGACATAACCCCTGATCTAAGAACCCAAAACATAATGAACTTGTTAGAATTTGAACAAATATGAAGAAGTGGTATTCGTCAATGAGTTCCTTCAAAATAAGCCCTACCCCCTCAGTTGTCGAGTAAAGACATTAGCATCGAGGAATTTTGTTGACTCATTTTACAATTGGTACATTTGAATAAGGTGCATATTTTCCCCTTGTTCTTGGATATGATTAAATAATTTGCTTCCCTTTAATATTATAATAAGGGTTAAATATGTTTTTAATTCCTGAACTTTGACTCTAAATTGAAATTGTTTCTTATCCAGAACTTTGATATATTTTGATCCCCAAAATTTTAAGATGAATTGATCTATAGTCCTTTTATTAACCAAATTATGATACATTTTTTTGACCTGCCAAATGCATTTCATGCTAGCATTTGAGTTGTTTATACTTTTGACACATTTTCACTTCAATGTCAACTGGAAAACACGTTCGACACATCAAAATAATTTAACGTAATTAGGTTAAAATGACTATATTTATTTATGTTTTAAGTTTAGGACTAAAATATATCAAAATCTCGAACATGAATAAATTTGAATTTCATATCAAAACTTAAAGACTAATACTTAACACTTATATAATGTCACTAGTTCTTGTTTTGGGCTTAAGCGTGGCTTTAATCGAAGAGTATCTTTGTTGTGTCATCAAATACAACACTACAACTACATCGTGGACATGAAGGCATGTTCTCATAACTTCTTTATTTCAAATTAAGTTATAGCGTAAATATTCTCTACCGATAGGAATAATATAATTATCTTCTTGCTTGAACATAGTCAACTCCCTCTCAATAGTATCACACGCCTTAGGTTGAATGGGAGTTCTGAAAGTGTTACCACTTCATTGAACATTTTGGATTTCAACTAAATCATCAACCTTTAATAGTTGTTAAGATCTCTTCAAAGTTTGTCAAACTACATCAATTCTTGATTTTCTTTCTCCAAGAGACTTCTCTAAAATATATGTTATCGTATATATGATTGTATTTTTCAATATACATCGTATGTTTTAAAAACCACTTCGTTAGTTTAGGTTTTACAGTAACATTATTCTTGTGAAATCATCAATATATAATGTTTTTCTCTATACATATATTATAGTTTAGACTATTTCAGTCTTTTATGCACATTTCTATATTAAATATTTTTTAAACTAATTTCTCTTGTGATAATAAGATAAGACAAAAGAAAATAAATAAAGAAGTTTACATATATAAGTGAAAAGATATATTAAAAAATAAATATGTGAAAAAAGGGAATTATTTTTATATAGTTATAAACTTTTCTAGAAACTGAAATATATTTCCTTTCCGGAAGGTTGTTTTCTTATATGTATAACTAAGCACGTCCTCGTCACCGTGACTGCATGATGGTTGAAATCGCGTAACGATCAATTCTTCGTACTAATTGTACTTATCTTATCCACGCTTATAAATTAAGTTATTTTATAATCGTTATAACTCATATCACTATCACACACATTGGTAAAGGTTAAAAACGACTTAAAGTGAATAATTGATGAAGACTTACCGAAAGATTAAAAACGACTTAACCATTTTTAACAATTTTTTAGTGAACAATTAAAAAGATAAAGTATAAAAAGATCAAAGATAAAAAAAAAATATAGTAAAATGTTCAATTCAAAATATAACGTTTTTATACCAAAGTTATTTACTAAAATAAACTTCAAATTTAAGTATTTATTATGTGTGTCCCACTTAGAAATTCAATGGTGGCTTTGATTTAATTCAAAGGCATTGATAGAGTGGTGGTTGAATAGAATGTTGCCTCGTGCTTGCTTCCGTGTATGAATCAGCTGCTTGAATCAAAATTCAAAACAACGAACATCAAATAAACACGTGTGGATTTGCTTGGATTACATCAAATCAATTAAACAAAGGAATTTTGGTGCCAAATCATCACCCTGCTGCCACGTGTAGATATACTTCAACCAATTTCCAATTCTTCAATTAAAACAAAGAATTTAACTGCTTCCAAGTTTCCTTGCAAGTTCTTGATCAAAAGCCACTGAATTAAATTTCTTTGACAAAATCAAATTTCAGCTATAATATGAATAATAAATTAGCTTGTTTTGTGTGTAAAAAATCAAATTTCAAATGTTGGAATTTTGGAATGAAAACCATTAGTGGCCTGGTATAATAGTCGATGCCCTAGGGCTCTGTAGGGGTCCATTTCCCTTTTTTCTTTTAAGTAAGCAATACATCTCTCAACCTCAGACTTCACATGCAAATAAAACTCTTGAGATTTCTCCTTCTTTTGCAGTTCTTGTTCCCTTCCTGTCAAAAAATATCTCTATTAAAGGAAAAATAGTAATCTAACACCACATTTTATGTGCATTCCAAATTGGGCATATACCTTTCGTTTCCAATGGTTTTCCAAAATAATAGTAGAACCGGCCTGGAACTTTCGGCAAAATCAAAGGCAAATGCACTTGTTGATTTCCCACCTCACCACTAACACCACTCCTACATTTCCAATATAATCATGCATATGCACAAATATACAAAATATACATAAAATATGAATTTTTGCTCAATTTTTCTGTGTTGTTTTTAAATCTATTTATTTTAATATTTATCAAGGATTTTGTGTTTTTCTATCTGTTGTCCTTTGAAAATATTTTTATTTTAATATTTATTAAGGTAGTAGATTTAAGTATAATCCAATCTTAAAAAGTTGAGTTGTTTTACTTTTATTTTTTAAAGTATTTTATGTTAATAATTATTAAAATAAGTTTAAACTTAATTTAACATTACAAAATTGATTTAATAAGATGAGATTTGTTCTTACTTATATACCATAATAAGTTTAAGAATAAAGGAATTTGATAGCTAGTGACATGATAAACTTAAATCTCAACAAAAATAGACTTTTATAGTTCTAATATTAATATATTAAGATACCATGTTTAAACTTAATTCAAACCTACAAATTGACTTAATAAAATAAATTGTATTTATTCTAACCTACAAGATATCTCAAACAATATTTAATATATTATAAAATATTCAATTAATGTATTTCGAAGTCCTAACAAATAAATAATAAAAAAACTCAATAAACAATAAAAATGTGATATATTTCATAATTTGGTTTAAAATAAAAAACACAAGATATACCTCAATTGTGGAGCCTCTTCTGTGAGGCTTTCTATTTCAGACCTAAAGTAAGGAATCTTCACCAAGTCATCATAATCAAAAACAACCTGAAAAGACCAATGTGATATAATCTGTTATTCTAAATCTAAATCGAGCATCTACATATCATGGGACAATTAAATTCAATTATGGACGTTTTCATATATTAAGAAAATATATAAGAGGGATTTAGAGTCATAAGTAACCTCTATATAACATCTACAGAAAATATGAAAGCACGCAATTTATAAATATTAGAACAATTCAATAGTTTTTGCTTAAACACATAATTTAATCTTTATACGTGTTTTGGTTTCTTAATGTAAACCTTTTTAAGTCCTTTTTTACATGTACAAACGTTATATTTTTTCTCTGTTGTCATAACATTATCTATAGCAATCCTATGTTGACGATTAACCGTTTAAGCATTTTTATTTTAGTCTTTATTATCATGACATCATCATGCTAACAATCCTATGTTAACCTTTTAAGCATTTTAATTTGATCTCTATTCATATAATACATTCCTGGTTTATTCTATACAAATATGATGAATTTTTAGTTTAGTCCTTAATGTGTAAAATACCCTTAATTTAGTTTTTATTCATGTACATTTTTTATTCTAAGAGACTAAATGAAGAATCGTAACTGAATTAAATATACCCTACATCTAACTTAAAAATGTTTAAACTTTTAACTGTCAACATAAAATTGTTAAAAACTAGCCATGACAACAAAAGCTAAACTTGTTTTCAAATGTAGAAATTGATTTAATAAGTTTATGTGTGGAAACCAAATTACAAATGTATAAGGATTAATTAAAGAGGTCCAAAGGCTTCAAAAGTAGTGAAAAAAAAAAAAAGGCTTCAAGCATTTCAATCAGCGAACCAAAATTAAACCCCAAAGTTCATAGACAAAAGTATGTAAAAATTATAAGTTTAATAGAATTAATGCTTTCGATAAAAAGGTACAATGAATTCATAAAGGAAATGATTGATTCAGAAAAACACCAAAACTTACTTTACCAAGGTCATCTTCTCCAACTACACCAAAAGGAACAATTTTGGCTCCAAATCTTGCTGCCATCCTTACAAACTCGGATTGTTCGGGCCAGAACAATTTGTACTCTTCACCCTGATATTATTACAATGCTGAAGACTGTAAGTAAGTCCAAAAAATATAATGACACTCTTTCAAAAAATGCAAGATATTTCAGAGCATAAACACAGAGACAGATAAAGTGAGGTTATGGAGAATATGCAATATAAGTTTAGTATGAAGTTCATAAATCATAGTATGCAATAGTGATTTGGATTTACCTTCCTATGAAAAGCCTCGCGTATTCCTCCAGGATATAGCAGGACATGAGAGTTGGAAGAAAAAAGCTTGAAGATGTTGGTTGGTCCTACAGGGACAGCACCCATGATTCTGAGATGATCAAAATAAGATATATCTGGCAATTTTCCTTTTTTAGATCTCACAAAAAACAAGGGATGTGCCATCGCTCTAACAATGATATTTCTTTCAGAAAAAAGTCTACACAACAGGGGAATTGTGTCTAATCCCAACAGCATGTGGTCGCCAACAAACAAAACAGGCCCCTCTGAAGGAATTCCAGCAAGGCCTTTTACAACCGTCCCATCCTCCATTGTTGAGAGCATCACACTTGCCACAAGGTTATACAAACTGTGACCATTACAAGTGAAAAAGGTGTCATTGGTATAACTAGTATCAGTTTATCAATATATATATGATCAAATTAACCCAATTGTATTTACCTGAATGATTCTATTACTTTTCTCACCTCATCAGGCGTTGGGGGAATAAAATCAGATAAATAATCGTGATGTTTGCCACGGCGGTAGTGTGAAGTTCCCTTGATTATGGTTACCAGGTCAATGCTTCCTTCCTGCTACTTGTGGATAGAGGCACCATATTAGGGTTTTTTCTTCCAATTGATGATCCATGCCTGAATTCAAACACAATGCCAGGGATCCATTCAAAAAGGTTGAAATGGAGAATGACATACCAAGAATAGGAAATGGCCACTGCCATCAAATTTACGAAGCTCGCATTTAGAGTTAGGCAGTAACTTGAGTAGTCTTTCACCTTCCTGCTGACTAGGTAGTAGCTCATCCTTTCCACTACAAGGGCAAATAACAAAGTAAGTTTCACTTCATACAATTGAAAAGTATGCAATGGGATTTACTTACAATCCACGCTGGGAATTCATTATAAAATTTTTAAGTTAATGTACAACATAAAAGGAATTGCTGTCAGGAATGGGAAATTCCACTAGTTTCATCATTATATAATTTTGTTTTCGGTTAAAATGCAAGTACTTCTACTACCAATTAAGATTTTATTTCCGTTTGTATATTTTCGAGCGAATTTATTGAATTACACGGTACTAATAAGATATGAGTCTAATTTGCATTAAGAAGTGAGATTACCTCCAACCAAAAACTTTAAACAATGAATCAATAGATCTTTTTTCTTATAACTTACTCAATTTTTTCATCTTTATTAGACGTGAAACTTTGACTAAGTTGGATTTACAACAATTTCTCCCTGGAGTGTGATTCCTTTCGTATTGGTACATTTTCTTGAATGGAAACATTTCAAACTATAAGTACTTCTTACTTGTCCTAGTGTTGATCATAACGAGATACACTTGTGTAAATATTGTGAGAAAGATTTTTGATGCAGAACTATACTGTAATATACCGGAAAGATTCAATAATAATTTTCCAACAAAGTCTAAGTGTAAGATACTTCACTTCTAGCAGAAAGCTAAAATTTAACAAAGAACTTATGATTCAGTATTTTAACATAATAAGATGTACAATGTCAAAGAAATGAACCTGCAAAGTATCAAAGTCTGAGCTTGGATTGAATAAAGTCGTGAATTGGCATAAGCAGAAGCTGACTTAAGCATCTTTAGTTTCCACAGAAGTGTTTCTTTTGGTAATATCTCGGCAAGAATCTGAGAGTTGAATAAAGATTACATTTTCAATATTGAAAGTAAATTAGGGATAAAGCTCAAACTAAAAATAAAAAGTCCAAAGTAAACAAACTTCAGTCAAGTCAATCAATTTACTTCAAATTCCAGCATATTCTCACTTTTATGAAGTTTTGGTTACAAGAAAGAAGAGAAAATACGGTATCCAATTTTCAATTTATTCTTCTGGAAAATGCCCTTGCATTATCATTAATTTTCATACAAAATGCTTCACATATTAAAAATCATGAAGAAAAGATCACACACTATTGTTCCAATATAAATGTCTCCATTTTTTTAACTGAAGTGATAATTGAACCTTACCGGCAGAGATAATAAGAAAGTTGTAAAATCCTTTACTAGCACTCTAGCTGTAGTTTGTAGGGGCAGCCCTTGCACCACACTATCCAACGCCAGCCCTTGAAGCAGAAAATTTAGCATAAGCCCCTATAACATTGAAGTTAAAGTACCTGCTGATCTAATATTCTAATTAACTAAAAAAAATTTATACTTCATGAATATTCAGTTGTAGATAAGCAAAAACAACAAAAAATGGAGACTCTTGTTTCACTAGTCACCTTTTAAATGACAAAAAGAATCATATACTATCCAGCAAAGGTGTGAAACATTTATGTTGTCAAGGAAGAAAATGAGATATATCCACAAGACATTTATATAACAACTCATAATCAAATGAACGATTTGTAAACTATATGACATCTATAAACATTTCAAATTAATGAATTAAAAGAAAGGAATACATGTCCATGATTTAAAAAACTGAAAAAACCAGAAACCTACAATTGACTAAGCAACCGTCACTCACTAATGAGACTGACATTTGGTATAAAAGTCTACCCAGTATCAGGTTTTACGTTTCAAGAGTGGCCCTTTTATTTAAAGTATCTAATCCCTTATACACAGCGCAGGTTACGAGAGTTTTCATCAGAGGGAACAGTAGCTTATTTTACAAAAGTTCAGCTGCAAAAAATAAGGTATCATTTGAATAATAAAATAAGATGAACCAAACACAAATAGTTTATTTTGGCTTGAATAATCATGAAAAAGTAATTCAAGACACCAAAGAGCTCTTAAGGTGGAATATAAACCCAAAGATATATGCTATGGATCTTTATTAGAAACAAGTTCTTAGAAAAAGGAAAAAAAAAAGCTTAGCCTTCACTTCAGAGCAAGATACACAAACCTTCGGTCAATTTGAGAATGTCATGCAAACCAGGAGAGAGTGAATGAGGCAAAGCTTCCAATAATGGTGTTAGAAGCTGCAAGTGGGACCTGCTGAACGAAGTAGCTGCCAAATTGGGTGGGGAGGAAGGTGACATCAGGTTTTGTCCATCTTTAAATCATATGCAGTTACAGAGAATCAACTTGAATATTGTATACTACATGTCATTCAAAGCTCTAACCAAGGAACTCATTTCCTAAAGTCAAGGTCAAACCAAGAATATATATATTAAATCTTGACTTCTACTTGATGTGTGGTCCATTTCATCAGTATACATATATAACAGTGAAATGGTAGTGCCCAGTGGCTACTGGAAATTCTGTGAAGCTAAACTCTTACTTTCAGTCATTTTTATGGTGCTGAATTTCTGGAACAACGAAGAGAATAAATGTTATCTACATTACTAAAGGTTACCTGGGTTTGCCAAAATTAATACAAAATCAATATCAGGGTTAAGTGCTGCAACAGCGAGTGCAAGGCATGCTCCTAAAGATTCTCCAACAAGATATATGGGCCTGTTTCGTGAACGTTGATATTCCGACCTTACTGTTACCTCGACTATTTTCACAAGGTCTGCGAGAGGGAAATATACCAATTAATAAATTATGCTGGAATACATCATTGAAAGATTACATAAATTTTCTGAAAAGGTAGCAGAGGAAAAACAACAAAATAAATTAATGGTTGGTGACAGAGTTTAACATGAGCATGGAATAGTGTAACTAGGTGCAGGGGGAAAAAGTACCTGGAAATGGTGTCCGGTCTGCTACTGGGATATGCAAGCACCACGTATCAAAAATCCTTCATTCAAGAAAAAAACAACAAAAATAGTATTTCTCACAAAATCAATACGAAGATAACTTTTGCTTTCAAATTCATTTCGTTGCCTAAAAAGTGCATTTTTAAAATATTGTAATTTGGCCTTCACATTAAATGAACACAAACCTCCCCAGTTTCTGATGTTGCAAAATAAGTCCAAGTCCCACGCCATCGATCCCTGTAAAATTTAGAACGAAAAATTTATAAAATGTTTAGGCAGAGCTATCAAACTAAGAGGTCGAAAGAGTTAAGATATATAAACGTGACATAGATATCACGCATAGACGTGTAACAAAAAAATCAACACATAGATATCAAAGTCTGTTGCTATGTTTTGGAAATTCGTCGGTGAGAGTGATAAGCATAATCCTTTGTATCTTTTGAGTTGAATGCACATTTAAAAGACTGAAAACTTGCTACCAAACACACATTATAGCTACGAACAGAATTGAAAACACAGGGAATGAGTCAACGAAAGTACGTTGTGAAAACAAACAAAAAAGGAAACGTGACAAAATAAATATAAACTTAAGGCCTAAAATTCAAGAAAAAACAGGACTACAATTATAGGTAATAAATGACTTAATATTCTTTACCGACTTTTTTTTATGATGTCCTTCTATTAAATTTTCAAAATATATTAAAATTGATGTATTAAATTTTTTTAATACATTTTAAAACATCAAAATCAATACTGTTTTTGGTGTATTTGGAAAGCTCGGAAGAAGATAGTACCAAAAGTTTTAAAAACAATCCAAATTTGAAATAAATATCCTACACCTGAAATCCGAATTAATTGAAAATAAAGTTTCAATTGACTAGCTTATAAAAAAATTGCATCACTGTAATATTTATTAAGAAAAAAAAAAACCTAACCCAAACTTTGTATATTATGCAGTTTTTTCTTTCGATTTTCTACCTCTTTGATAGAGAGACCAATATTAGGAAAATTTAAATAATACCATGATCAAATTATTTATCTAATATAAATAGATTTGAAATGAAATCGTTAGTTTACTTCATTTCACTTCTTAATGTAATGAGTAAACGATAAATTGAATCCTGAAAATATTATGCACTATCACTCAAATTTTTAGAATTAATAAAATAAATTTAAAAAATCACGATTATCAATTTATAGGAGATAGATGCAAGCTGCGGTAATGACATATTTCATTCTCGAAAGTATATCTTTCTTTTCTTTTGTCCCTCGCATTGGTCCATGTCATGAAAATGAACGTGAACATGATGTCACTTTATAGCGAGACAAACTTACCCAAATTATATGAAAAACAGAAAAAGGGAAGTTCCTTTCATCCTAAATTTGCATAAAAAAATATAATTACTTATTTGATTCTCTAATTTTTTAGTTTAGTTTAATTTGGTACTTGTAATTTTTGATTGATTCAATTTAGTACCTCAATTATTTAAAATGCTTCAATTTGGTTTCTATATTAAGTTAGAGTTAACATCAGACACATATCAAGTTATGAAATTTTATAATTTTAATTCTTTTTATTTTTTTTTAATTTAAATTTTTTCTAAAAATTTATAATCTGCCATGTGTCAGGTTATTGTCGTGCCACGTGACAATTTACCGTCATGATACATGACAGTAGTAAAATTTGTTTTGAATTTTGTCCTCTAATAAAATTTTTTGTTCAATTTAGTACTTAATTTTTTTTAAAATGATCCAATTTTTTCCTTTCAAAATTTGACACCAAATTAGTAAATAAGTTTAATTATAACTTATATATACATATTCAAATTACTGTTTTGAATTTATGCATCAAATCACTACACCTAAATATTCAAATTATTTTATTTTTATGTGTAAAAAATTATAAAGGTAAAAATATAAAAAATAAAATAATTTGAATATTTAGGTAAAGTGGTTTGATGATATTAAAAAAAATTATTGTAACATGTATATAAATTGTAATTAAGTTTATTTACTAATTTAATCTCAAATTCAAATTGAAAAGAATAAAATTGGATCATTTTTAAAATAGGGTACTAAATTAAACCAAAAATTTAAAATAGAGGACTAAACTAAAAACAAGTTTTATCACTGCCACATGTCATGATGACTGTAAATTGCCATGTGGCACGACAGTTACATGACACGTGACAGATTATAATTTTTTAGAAAAAATAAAATTAAAAACTAAAGAAATATTAAAAAAAGTAAAAAGTTTCACGACTTGACACATATCCTGTACGAACACGGTGTTAACTCTACCTTAACGGAGATGACTAAATTAAATCCTTTTAAATAATTGAGGTACTAAATTGAACCAACAAAAAATATGGGGATCAAATTGAACTTAACAAAAAACTTACGATACCAAATTAGTAATTATAAAAAAAAAATCTAAAACAATTTTGAAAGATTTAACTTTCGTCCTAAAAATTTATTTTATTTTTTAATCTAACCATAAAAGTAAGTTGTTTTTGAACAGTTAAATTAAAATAAAAAAAAATAGATGAAGAAGTAACTCTTTTAAAATTAATTCACGAGCATAAATAGATAGAATACAGGTGTTACTGCCCATATCCCATCAAATATTTTGTCTCTTTCTATTCAGTTTAGAATGAACTTAATGTAATTTTTCATTTCAGAGATCTCTTTATGAAATAAATAGAGGTAGAAGAATTGTACGGAATGTAAGAAGTTATAAGACAAAGTGAGAATTTCAACATTCTTTTTCAATGTAGATAAGGACGCTTTTATGTTTCAGTCCATTTTTGAGCGATCAATCACAAGAAATAAGTTGATACATTTGTATCCATTCCTAATTCTACCATTAAAGATGGTTGTAAGCTTTAAAATTTATTTTAAAAAAATCACAAAATTCTCAGTCCAAATGTAATATTTATCCATTTATTTCACTGTATTTTCATTTATAACTGATGTAATTATTGTTGTAAAATATTTTTTTACTAGTGAACATGTGATATAGATTGAATCAAGTTACAAAATTTTCAGTTTATAAAAAACTAAATCAAATTGAACTTAATCATTTTAACAATTCATGTGAGTAACATGGGCTCACTACTCCCCGTCAGAGACAGCCAACCTTTGTGTTATTTCTTTTTTCCTTCACTGATTATTTTTCATTCAATCTTCTATATTCCATTTGTTTACAGAAAACTAAAAGGACAAATAAAATTTTGTTTAAAATGTTCGGAACCCATCCTAAAATGTCTTTCTAACTTAATATCTCACGTAATAATTAAGGAAAACTTTTATTTGTTACTGTGAAAATTTTTAAAATATCCAGAACGAAAAATTCTTTTTTATTTGTTTGAGAAAGGGATCTTTCCTTTCTTCTGAAGACATCAAATAATCTATTATTGAAGAACGAATTAGGTGTGAGTTGTATGCCAGCGTAAGTTGGATGGAAGAAGAGGAAGGGATTGACTAGGGTAGCATATGAGGAGTTTTAATATTTCTTAATATTTATATTTTCAAATGGGATTAAGATTAAATTTAATGTTATTAATTTGGAGTATTTATTATTTTTTAGTAAAATATTTTAATTAATTAAGAATATTTAAATGATAAGTAATACATTATTACATTATAATAGAATTTCTCAAAAGAGCACAAAAAATTATGTGAAAATAATATAAGGGGTCACGCTCTCTCTTAGGAAAATGCCAAAAATGAGTTCTTGAAA
>Ga0099823_1004362_pt1 | contig 13801 bp, 9 predicted proteins | sample CowpearedBW_FD_76831 | JGI IMG/M metagenome (GOLD analysis project Ga0099823, IMG submission 76831) | Root nodule microbial communities of legume samples collected from California, USA - Cow pea red BW | ecosystem: Host-associated > Plants > Roots > Nodule | place: USA: California | collected...
GACCAGCAATGGGTGAAGTGGAGGTGGAACTTGAGCGTGCTCTATTGTTGCAGCAACAAGCAGATCTCACAAACATTGATATGGATTATACCTTATTGTCCAAAACCATTATTATCCAAAAATCAGAGGGAGGACTTAATTATTTCATTGGCCAAGAACAACAACAGGAATCCAATACAGTGAGCTTTTGAAGTAGTCATGTATAATTAAGATATATCTACTTTTGTAGCTTTCCTTGTTCTAAGAATTAAGACATGAAAAGTTTGATTTCACCGGCCATGCTTGCTCCAGGGTTCCTGACGGAAAAACTCTTTAAACATTATTCTTAAAGTCAACAATTACTTTTAATTTATAGTAGAAAGTATGAAAAATCCAGGATAAAAAGCGTATAAAAAAAGATGCTATAATCTGTATTTAATGTATATAATCTCGAATATTTTTTACCAATTTTATAATAAAAATGTTTTTAATCTACTAAAATTCATTTATGATTTAAATAATTTGAAACATGAGAATAATAAGAAGAATAGCAGCATGTGAAAAACAATATATTATCGGGTTTGGGTGGTTGGGTCTGAACAAACAACCTGGAACGACGACTTTTGAACACGTTGGGGAACGAAAGTAAGACAATACAAAATAATAAATCTCCAAAAAAGAAAAAGAGAGAGAGAAAGTCGGATAGATGTTCCAGTTCTAATTTCCCATTGCCATAGAACTGAATCAAATTCTAATTACAATTTCTGTGAGCGTGGCAAAGCTTTTGAATTTGGTGCCTCTCCTCTCTGTTTACTCATCCAGGTATGCTTACTTTACTTTTTCTCACTTCAAATTGGTGGTTTCATTATTATTCTCACTTCCCATTTGCTTCTAGTTCAATTTTTTGTTCTCTTTTCAAACTTAATCGTTATGTTTTGTAGTTTTTGTTTTTGAGTCGTTGTTGGGTTGTTTCTGATCACGGGATTCCTTTGGGGCAAAAGATTTTCTGATATTTCCCGCCATCTTCTTTTGTTCTTCATTGATTGAGATTATAGGGGGGATTAAGTGCTGCTAGGTACTTATTTTGTTATTCTCTAATTAGAATATGAAGTTTTACTTTAGTATTTTTTTTTTATTGATATACACTGCAAACCTTTACTATAGGAATTATCAAGATTAAATTATAATATGATAGAAGAACAATAACAAAAACAAGTACGAATTGTGACTTTGCTTTGTTGTCTTGATAAGTGCTTATTATGTTGTAAAGGTATTGCAGATACAACAGAATCATGAGCGGGACTTCTGAAAAGAAACTTGTAAGAATTGATGTTAGTTCTGATACTGTGTGTCCATGGTGCTTTGTTGGCAAAAAAAACCTAGACAAGGCCATAGCTGCCTCCAATGATAAATACAACTTTGAGGTCTAACACGCTCCTCATGTTTCTGTGTTTCTTGCAACCAAATATGTCTGGCATATCCTGTGTTAATTTTCCGTTTAACTTACCTTACAGATAATATGGCATCCCTTTCAACTTAACCCTGATGCCCCTAAAGAAGGCATTGACAAGAGGGAGTATTACAGAAGAAAGTTTGGATCCCAATCAGAACGGATGGAAGCTCGGATGTTAGAGGTTTATATTTTTTGGTCACTCTGTTGTCCTAGGTTGTGTTGTCTATGTTTCATCCTTACCAAGAATTTTGAGCAAATCATTTTGTCAATTTGGTATTTGGCAGGTGTTCAAGAATGTTGGTCTGGAATATAGTTTGTCTGGACTCACGTAAGATTAAAAGTGGTTTTACAATTCATCAATGGACAAAAACATCTATAAAGGACATTAGAAGTGAGTGTCTGAAGAAGAGTTATCTGACCAATGTTCAATAACATGGTTTTGATTATGCGCAGGGGAAACACTATGGACAGCCACAGGCTTATATATTTTGCTAGACAGCAGGGTCTAGACAAGCAGCATGATCTAGTTGAAGAACTTAATATTGGCTATTTCACACAGGGAAAATACATTGGTGACCAGTAAGTGCTTTTGTGCTTAATTTCTCTAATGGAGGTTCATTTAAATGTTAAGATTCATGTATTTAGAACAACAATAAAAGTCATATCCTGAAAAGTGAGGGATTTAGCTTTTTGTACTAAATGTACTAAATATAAAGACCAACAAAGAGGAACTGAAAGTTCAGAATGAAAAACTGGGGGATAGAAAATGGAATGATGGGTTTTCTTCTGTGGTATGATTGTCTTCAAATGTATTCTCTAAAACGACAGACATTGATTATTAGTTTTAATTTGGATACAGTAAATTTCTTCTGGAATCTGCTGCAAAGATTGGTGTACAAGGAGCAGAAGAGTTTCTTAAGGATCCCAACAATGGTTTGAGGGAGGTAAAACAAATTTATACATACAATCAAACTCCATTGTGATTCATTTAAATTCAAATGAGGACTAAAATATGCTTCCTTGCATTTGATATTTGAATTTTCCAACTTGAAAATGCTTTATGTATTTCCTCTCTTGAATATAAACATCAAAAGGTTAGCATGATCTCTTGGTTATTATTTATTAGGCATTCATGAAATTGCATCAACTTTGATCTTGGTTTCCATGTTTCTGTCTGTCTACGTAGGTTGAGGAGGAGCTGAAAACATATTCAGGGAACATTACAGGGGTTCCATATTACGTGGTTGGTGTATACAACATTAAAATCTCGGTTTGATTTTTCAGTTTCATATGATAAGAATCGAAGTGACTAACTTAATCATTTGGCAGATCAATGGAAATCACAAGTTGAGTGGTGGACAACCCCCTGAAGTCTTCTTGAGAGCTTTCCAGGTTGCTACAACTTGAATTTCAGCTTCTATTTCCCTCTGTAGTAAGAATCAAACCTTGGAAATAAGAAAATGCTCTATAAAATAAAATGTGAAACTCTTGCTGATAAGAAGACAATATTCAGGTCTTATAAAAATAATAATTGTGTGTACTCTCTCTTTCCTCAGATACGAGAGGATAAACAAAATGAATTTAACTAATATTTAAGCTAATTAAGCGATATATTTGAATTTCAGTTTCAACATCCATACTAGGAAATATATTTAAATTTCAGTTGAAACATCAAGATCAATTTTTTTATTTTTATTGAATATTGTGTCAATATTCTTTTCGAATTTAAAGCAAAATTTTTAATTCAATCTGTAACTAATTTTAAATTTATAACAGTTTTATTTTTCATTTTTGTTAAGTTTAACCCAATTTAATTCAGTTATCTATCTAGCCAAAATTGAACCATTCTTATTTTCTAACAGAGATGCGAACAAACACTAGTTCTTCCACCCATACTCTGTTTGGATATTTTTATTCTTGAAATACATTTACCAAAACTAAAACTTTTAGGATGATATTTATAAAAAGCAATGTATTACTAAAATAGGAATGAGTTTTATATTTTGATATTATTTAATACTTCTTCCACCCATACTCTGTTTGGATATTTTTATTCTTGAAATACATTTACTAAAACGAAAACTGTTTGGATGATATTTATAAAAAGCATTGTATTACTAAAATAGGAATGAGTTTTATATTTTGATATTATTTTTTTGTTCTATTGTTATTTTTACTAAATCTGAATCGATAATATATCATTACTATTTCAATTTTTGTAATATTATTATTATTTTATTATTACTTGATAATGTGATATAATTTTTTTTTGCAATTGTTTTATTAAAAAATCAAAGGAAAATTAAAGAAAATATAATATATAAATTAACAAAAACTAATTAATTGTATATACTCCAAATACGAACCCTCATTGGTGTGCTGTTCGGGCATTTTTGGATGAAAACGGAGTTCAACTTAAAAAATGGTTGCCAAAAGAATGTTATAGCATTTGGTCAAATACGAACATAGGTTTCGATCTCCAAAGGAAAAAAAAAACGCACTCTAAATAGTCAAAGTAACATCATGAGAAGATATAAAGTAGAAAGAATATAGTTGACTATGAATCAATTCCACCAAAATTGTCTTCAAAAATTTCACATTCTGACTCTTTCATATGAACGACCATGTGAAGCAAAAATACAAGTAATTTAGTTTGCGCAAATCCGCTATAAAAATTATCAATGAAGAAGCCATGGTCATTATCCATGTGAAGAGAATCTTCATATTTGTTTTGTATGACCACGATTACGTAAAGTACGATGAATTCGTTCGTCCTTCATTTTTCTACGTTTAGACGTTATTAAGGTTGCGCCCATTTTTTTTTTTTTTTCTTTTTAACGAGGAGCTTAGGGATAATCATTTGGAGCTAACAAAATACTGTATTTGATATAAAAATAAAATAAAATCTTGTTGCATTACTCCGCAATGTCATATTATCATCGTAACCACTAACGAGGATTTTTGGCCTTTTCCTATTGGAAAATAATACTTAGACATCCAATGATACTTCACAACTATAATAATATAAATAGATAATCGATAAGCTCAATGAAGTTTTCTTTTAGTTATAAGTGTAAATATGTTGAATATGCAACCTCACTCTAGCATGGTGAAGATTAAAAGGCTTGAGTTTTAAATAATGGTTTAGATCGGACCAATTGCACAGACAATTTATTTTGATGAAATGGAAAATAATAGCACACCCAACCAAGCAAAGTGTTGAAACCATGAAAAAGTTCCCATTTAAAATGGCATTTTCTTGTAATAGCGCAAGTTTTGACAAGGGACAAATGTATAAATAAAGAAAAAACTTGGACGAGATTGAACTTACATTGATGGATCATAAAAGTTATATACTTCCTATACATGATAAGCTCTTAATCTGAAGTATTCACAATGTCTGTACTTGTATTCTTTTCCCTTTCCTCTGTTCTTGGTATCATCCACGATATAAACCTTTTGTAAAAAAGATTAAGTCGTTTCATCGAATACCATCACCTGCACCAAAATATAAACAAGTAAATATCATGATGATTCAGTATACTCCAAGTAAACATGGTCAGTTCTCAGATTTCTGGTAGAACTGATTGGTTCAGCCTGGTTCCCATACTACTGTTTTGTGTGTTCTGTGACCTAATCTCTGATGAACTGAGCAAATTCAGAAAATAAAAAATCATTCAGAAAATACCAAGTAAACATTACCTTCCCACAAACAGGACAGTTCTCACTTCTTTCCATCCACTCATATATGCAACCAAGGTGATAATGATGATAGCATTTTGTCACTATCTTTGGATTCTCTTCAGTGTATTCTGCAAGCAAAAAATAATTGAAACAAACATAAGTATCTGAAAATTTTTCTATTCTCAATATACAGTGTTTCCTGGCCTTTCCATCCAACCCTCATTTTGTCTGTTTTGTTCATGTGCTCACAAATTCAGAAAGGTCACTATCCTAACTCTAATCTGTCTTGAGCTAAGGGAGATTGTCTCACATGTTGTGTTCTTTTTCTTTTTTTTTTCAAACATGCTGCCTTGTGACACAGTCATGGACATCACAAATGCAAATTATGGGAATAGCTTCTACATGAGTTAGGCTCATCTAACATCTACCCTTTTGAAACCCTCTAAGTGTGAGTCTCATGCATTGAGCCACCCATTTTTTCCTAATATATGTGAGTGATTATAAGGAATAGTATTATCTATTAATATTGTTTCCTTACTTTAATGATTAGCCCTAATTTGCAATTTATAGTACAGAATACAGAGAAGAAAAGTCAACAAGCCAAAACTTCTGGCATGACAAAGTGGTTCCTGACTAACTAGTCATGAGTAGAATAAATTGTTTTTTCGCATTACTCGATGAGTAGTATAAACTATTTAACATGTATTAGTAATCTTCAATAGAAGAGCCAATTCTTCTACAGCAGTTCTGAAATTGACCATTCTCACTGCAATCCAGGAATACAATAATAACTTAATACAAACCAATATTTCATGCAAAATTGAGCAGCAGCAGCATCATGTGAAGAAAAATTGAGTTGAAAAAAGATTACCTTCTAGACAAGTGGGACAGACATCCTCCTCTTCTGATGATGAATAGACAACCCCAGCTCCAGTTGAAAGATTTGCTGATGAAAGTCTCACAGTGGACTTACGGTATTCCTTTGATCCATCTTCACTGGTATGATTCCTTTTGCCACCCAAATTTAAAGATTCTGTGTCAGCATCTGCATCACCTCTCAGAGGGTCTGATTCTTCATTCAAATGACTTGAACCCTTCTCACGTCTTGACCGGAAAAACCTGGGGTCCGCGTCATAAGGCAACGGCCTCGGAGGAGAACGATAAATGTCAGATAGAGAATTATCAAGTGAAGCTGTAGAAGTCATAGATGCTGCACCCTGTATAGATGAAGGAATCGCATGCACTTCCCCTCTACGGAATATTGAGGCATACTGAAATTTGAAGAAGATTAGAATAGAGTAATATTATATATACAATACAGCTTTAGAAATGGATGTAGGACTAATATCCTTCAAATATTTTGCACTGAATATTAGTATACATAACATAACAATCAATACAGTTGAATTAACACCAAAAGCTTTTCTAAGCTAAATTATAGGTGATAACCTTCTTTCCTTATTTATTTTTCTATCACCTTGTTACAAGAAAGTTGGCAACTGGGTTTCAAGAAAAAGATACCTCATCACAATGAGCTAAGGCATAACTTAAATGTAAGACTCACTTCTACAACTGATAGCAATCATCAGTTAAAACATTTGTAATGCTTAGACTGATTGAGACATCTATGAATGACTAAAACGTTTTTGAAAATATTAAATAGAAAAAGACAGTAATTTCCACATACGAATTCAACTTTGAGTATTTGTTTACATTGCATAGTCCTGAGTAACAGGACAATAAAGAAGAAGCATATGTTCAGCAGTACTAAAAAAACAATAGAACAAGACATCAAATTCAAACCGTGGACAAAACATAAGACAGAGTCTGAAAGTGAATAAAAAAAATAAGAGATTGCGAGAGGACAGAAACAGAGGATTTCCAAAATTTGGAGACATACCACAGTAAAAAAGTACTGTACGAAACAACTGACACACGTACAGTTCCTGTATACATGATTATTTGGATTCAAATAATCTTCAACGTCATTAACATTAAAACAGCTACAGACTGAACCCATTGTTTAATTTTCAATATCCCTCTCTCTTTCAACTTGAATCCTTCACACTCCTCAACTCAGATGTCACCAGAACACTGATGCTGCTATATGCAAGCTTTGAGAAAATAGCCTCCGAAATGCAGTAACCAAGACTAATTACTACATTTCCATCAATAAATAGAGAGAGAGGATTCTAAGCTCGCAGAAGTCCAATTGCCTCCGCAAACCAGTACCTCCCTCTTCTGATAAGTTGATCAGTTATCTGGATGTGCAGATGAATCTCTTGATGACCTGAAACACACTAAAACTAGATAATATCACTGAACAAACCATTTGGAAGGTTGAAGAACAAACTTCCTGTCATGCAATTCACAAATCAAAATAACAGAGTTTTCTAAATGCCTGTGTTGAACAATGCAATTCAACAAATGCTGATGCTCCAGATTCAAAGCATCACGCGCACACAACATGATTGGCAAATCAGAACTCCAAAACAAAATCAACATAATTTTCTTTTCCCTCCAAGGGAAAGAAAAGTACAGCCAAACTTGCAGAACACCAAAAAATAAAAGAATTATAATATAAATTTGAGTGTTTCAAGGAAAAGCTATAATCTTTTTGCAATGTTCCTTTAAATTGTTGCAAAAATGATTCATTACTTCACTTGTAAGTTATACTAGTACATCATCAACCAGCAGAAAGATCATCATTTTCCTTTCAGATAAAAAATCACAATCACTATTTTTACTATTTTGGCAAAAACCTCAAACACAGAAGCAAACCACACCCCCATCCTAGGAATTGAACATTAAAAAGAAGGGGAGAGAGATAAAAATATAAAAGGCATCAATTGTCCAGAGAGAGACACCTGAATTTCCCATAAAAGAAAAACAGAAATCAACCAAGAAAAGCACCCAAATTGATGAACCCAGAGAAGAAAAGCAATAAGAAAAAGAAAACAGAGAGATACCCAGCAGCGATTATCAAATTAGAAGGCAATTAAGCCATAGAAAACGAAAGAGGGTATGCGATATATAGGACAAAGGCAGAATCTTTCGAAAAAAGAAAATAAATAAAAACATACCTCAAATTGCTGTTGTTAAAAAAAATAAAGGAGGAATAAATAAACCCAAGAAGATTGAGATTGTTATGAATTAGGAAGTAAAAGATTTTTTGGTTGGAGATTATAGGAAGTTAAAAAAATTTCAATCTTTCTCTCTCTTCTAATGTCCCTTCCTTCTTTCTTCCTTTCTTCTCTTGGTTCTCTTGGTGGGTGAGTAGTTGGTGGAGGAATATATAAAATAAATAACCCATCAAAAACTTTATGGTATTAAATTCTGAAGGACAATAACTCTTACTTTTGTTCTATTAAAAATAAAATATCTGAACCATGATCATTCATTGAGACAAGTTGCACCTCCAAATCCCATGTTGTTACACTCCGATAAAAACTACAACAATACATCAAAATGATATAGGATGAGACTAAAAGATAGCTGGTACGTTTCAGAAGGAAAAATATGTGTGAACATATTATAAAGAAAACAAATTAATGCATAAAATCAGTTATTTTATAAACTTAAAAGTTTTTAAATTTTGTAAATTATAAAATAATTAAAAAAAAACTGTAATTGAAAATTTTAAGTATACAACTTTTATTTGAAATATATATTATTAATTTAAATTGAGATTGGAAAAATGATTTTCAGAATCTTTAGTTCGAAGATCAGGTGAAATTTATTTTATTCAAGTTTGGAATTCTAGTTTATAATTTGTTATGAAACTGGTATTTGAGTTGGTGTCAGTTGTAAAATAGTTGTGGATTTGTATATGTTAGGTATAATAACAAATAATTGTTTATGAATATATACATATGACTTATTTTAATTAAAATATATATTAGTCAAAAGATTTGATCAAATTAGTTATATTTAGATTTATGATGATAAATTATAAATTTCAATATGTTTTTATTCCATACAAATATAACTATTTTGAATTTAATAATTAAAAATTTGGTTACTTTTAAATTGTTATATTTTCTAACCGTTATTACCTTTTTCTTTATCTTTATATTTATTTTCTAAAAGATACTGATTAAAAGAATAAAAGATGTTTAAAATAAAATAACTTTAATATGTAAATAACGTATGTAATGCATTTATTAAATTAATCAATACAAATAAGGTAATTTGGATTTTTCCTTTTCAATTTAATATTAAACATGTATTTTTTAATTTTCTAATATTAAAAATAATTATAGTTTACTCATCCGGTTTATTATATATTTTCTATATATTATATTTGAGATTATAATTTTAAATGATTATGATATAATTTATTTATTTATTTTACATATCAAATGTTTGATATAAAATTATAAGTAAATTAAATAAGATAAAATACAAATATTTTATTTCTTAAATTAAAAAAAAATGTATAAATAGAAAAATAACTATTTATATTCTATTTCATACAAGTTGTTATTTCTTTAAAACCAAATGTTACTTATATTCTTGTGAGATTCGGAGTTGAGCATGTAGTTTTATATTTAATTTAAGACTTAAGTGTATTTTTAATTGAATTTTTCTGTTAAATATTCAAATTAGTTACAAACGTATAAGTGGTTATGATTACTTTTTAAAAATCTGTTTTATTTTTGACTTACTTGCATTGTTTTAAAGAAATAATACCAAATATATTGTTCAGTTTATTTATACTTGAAAGTATTTTTTATTTGTCTTAATTGTTAATTTTTTTATTTTGTTCAACCTATTTTTTATATGTTTTTTTTTCTTAGTTTGCATTCAACTTACTTGCATTGTTTTAAAGAAATAATACCAAATACATTGTTCAATTTATTTATACTTGAAAGTATTTTTTATTTGTCTTAATTGTAATTTTTTTTTTACTTTGTTCAACCTATTTTTTATATATTTTTTAATTTTCTAATATTAAACATAATTATAGTTTACTCATCCGTTCATTATATATTTTCTATATATTACATTTGACATTATAATTTTAAATGATCGTGATATAATTTATTTATTTATTTTATATATCAAATGTTTTATATAAAATTATAAGTAGCTTAAATAGAATAAAATATAAAAAATTTATTTGTTAGATTAAAAAATGTAAAAATAGAAAAATAACTATTTATATTCTATTTCATAAAATTTATTATTTCTTTAAAACCAAATGTTCCTTATATTCTTATGAGATTCGGAGTTGAGCATGTAGTTTTATATTTAATTTAAGACTTAAGTTTATTTTTAATTGAATTTTTCTGTTAAATATTCAAATTAGTTACAATCGTATAAGTGGTTACGGTTATTTTTAAAAATATGTTTTATTATTTAACTTACTTGCATTGTTTTAATGAAATAATATCAAATACATAGTTCAATTTATTTATACTTGAAATTATTTTTTATTTTTTTTAATTGTTAATTTTTTTTATTTTGTTCAACCCGTGACGGATCTTGACTAAAAATATTGAAGGGGCCAAAGTAATATAAATTTGAGATCATTATATTTCGTCATCAGTATAATGCTTTAAAAAATTGTTTCTCTACTAAACAATTTAATTATAATGTTTCAAAATACGTGAAGAAGTATAATATATCTTGTTTTCATCAATAGTTTTCTTTTTTATCACTTTTTAATAATGAATTTATTCTTTTATTCTTTATCAATATATTTTTTGTACATAATATTAAAAAATAATTTATCATAATTTAATAAAAAATTGATAGTTAAGTCACAATTAAAAATCAAATATGAAAAAATATATGATACATTTTTTTTCTATATTCATAAAAAATGAATAAACAAAAATCTAATGAGATAAAAAAATAATGTTTTCTTTATCAAGTGAGACAAGAGACAAGGAAGGAAGAGGATAAATGAGAAATGAAAGCAAAAATAATTTTGTGTCTAACATTTTTTTTCTTAAAATACAAAAAGAAAATATATGAGATGAGAGATTATTACAATTTGTAAAAAAACTAAAAAGAAAATAAGAAGGAAAAAAAATTATATTAATAAATATTTGGTTTAAGTGCTCTTTTTATTTATGTTTCTAATTAAAAATGTTAAGTTGGTCCTCCAATTTTTTTTAGTCTCAATTTGGTCCCAAATTTTTGAAAAACTAATGCAATTTGGTCTTTTACTTAAATTTCTTGAAACGGGTAGATAATTCTTTCATTAAAATTGAAACTTTTAATATGAATCATTTGCTTTATTGATGTGATTAATATAATCTTAGTGTTAATTTTTTGACAAAAACAGAAACCAAATGAGAAATTAAACCTAAATATTTTTATTCTTTATTATCTATTAACATTAAATATTATGCTTTATAAAATAAATAAAAAATTCACCATTTAATTTTCATCAATTCCTAAAATATATTACTTATAATTTAAAAAATTTCAATAAAATTTTAATATTATATATATAATTAAAAAATTCAAAATTTGGGGGACATGCCCCTCCGTACCCCAATAAACATCCTCAACCTATGTTTTTCTTAGTTTGCATTTAAATATTTTTTTTATTTTATATTAGAGTTATTTTTACCTTTTTAGGTGATTTAGTTTTAAGACGGACATGATTTACTACTGCACTAAAGATTAGTTTGTCTGAATTGAACTAAAAAATAATTCAGACAAAATAAATTATTTTTTTTAAACACTAAATTAAATTGAACTGCATTGCAATATGAACTGAATTAAACTGTTACAAACTAAATTATTTTATTATTTTCCGAACTCTACTACTTTTAAATTGTACTAATTTTGAATTGAACTACATTAATTTTAAATCGAGCTATACTGTTTGTGAACCAAACTGTACTATTTTTGAATCAAATTGTCCTAATTTTGAATTAAATTGCCCTAATTTTGAATCGAATTGTATTATTTTTTAATCGAATTGCACTACTTTTTGAATCAAATTGTACCACTTTTGAATTGAATTGCATTAATTTTAAATCGAACTATGCTATTTTTGAATCAAATTATACTATTTTTAAATCGAATTGCATTAATTTTGAACTGAACTGTATTATTTTTTAATCAAATTGTACTATTTTTGACTAAATTACACTATACTTAAACTTAATTACATTAATTTTGAATCGAATTGCACTTTATAAATGCATATACATTAATGTCATTTAATCACATATTATTATAAATAATAAAAACATTAAAAATTAGACTGAATGATTTTTTATTCCTTTGTCGTGTCTACAAATTATACAATGATACTATAATTAAACTAATCAAAAAATGATTACCAATATATTTGCTTCAAAATGAGCTAAACATGGCAGATTAACCTTAACCCTCCCACAGTTAAGGTCATTTTAAACCCTACTCACTTCATGCAAAATTTATAAATATGTTCAATCCAAATTTAATTAGTGAATTGCAACATGAATAAAAATAATCACCTTAACAATTCTTATAAATTGGCAATAATTTCTTACAAATTAATATTCATAACAAAATTCAAAGGAATTGCAATATTCATAACAAAATTCAAAGGAATTACAATAAGTTAGTAAAATTTTTAACTCACGTGCTCGTGCACTTACCATTACAAATATTTAAATATTTATAAGCATACCATTTTGTCATTTGTCTATCATTTCATTAAGACGAACATGTATTTTAGACTCAATTTTTTTCAGAATATACTTATATTGAGTCAACCGCATATAAAGTCCTGCATTTGTTATGTAATATCATAGTGGATATCACCTAACAATCATGCTCCACTCAACCTAATTTTCTTATGACAAAGTTAGTTCCTTCTACCCTTTAATTCACGATACTATTTGGCATACTAGGAACTCCTTTTGACTCTCACATCTAAACTCCATTTTCTATATGAGTTTAATAAAGATAGGATGACTTCACATTTGCGACTCCCACTTAATACATACCCTAATAACATTTGACAAATGTAGCAAATTCCCTTTAAAATAATACCACATTCATACATCCATACATAACATAAAGCAATTATAACCGGTATATTTATAGCATAACAAATCCTAATTCACTCCACCTTCACCTATCATTCATACTATACAACAAACATTTACCTCAAAACTGTGATATCTCGTCTAGCCATCATACAATTCGTCAAACAACTTTGAGATACATTGTTCCTTAAATTTATACTCGCTTAATAAATTGTCTCTTTGATCAACAAGACACCTCTAAAAAGGTATACTCGCCCAACTACTCAAGCCCTAAAGCTATATTTCATTGAATTCACCCAATGATCATTCTATTTGCCCAACGACCACACCCTTACGGCTTATTTTATCAAGCTCACCTAGCAAGCTCTAACTCGCATAACGAGTTAAAAGGTTTGAAACTTTGTGATTTTATTTTTCGATCTTGCTTATTGATGATACATGTTTGCATAAAACTAAAAGCTCAATATATGTATCATATCATCAATTTGACATATCTAACTACTGTTACATGTTTTTATTCTTGAAAGGCACACATACGAGTTTAAAATGCATTAGGTGGACCAAATTGACCAAAATGATACATCCTAGATAGTTTAATAATCACACACACACACACACACACACACACACACACACACACACACACACACACACACACACACACACATATATATATATATATATA
>Ga0099823_1004366_pt1 | contig 13796 bp, 9 predicted proteins | sample CowpearedBW_FD_76831 | JGI IMG/M metagenome (GOLD analysis project Ga0099823, IMG submission 76831) | Root nodule microbial communities of legume samples collected from California, USA - Cow pea red BW | ecosystem: Host-associated > Plants > Roots > Nodule | place: USA: California | collected...
ATTTATTTTAATACAATGTATGGAAGATTATTTTTTATCCTTTTATTTCCATTTTTATTTTAATTTTTTTGGGTTTATTTTAATAGAATGTATGGAAGATTATTTTTTATCTTTTTATTTCCCTTTTTATTTTAAATTTTTTGGGTTTATTTTAATAGAAGGTATGAAAGATTATTTTTTATTCTTTTTATTTCCTTTTTTATTTTAAATTTTTTGGATTTATTTTAATAGAAGGTATGAAAGATTATTTTTTATTCTTTTATTTCCTTTTTATTTTAAATTTGTTAGGTTTCCCTTTATTCTCTAAAAAATGGCAAACAAAAATACTAATAATGCCAATCAAATCCAAGATCTGAGCGAGATTACCAAAACATGAACAGACGCATCGTTTGGATACGCAACAAATTCGCCAAATCTTGAATCAGAATCGCGCGTCCAAATAGATGGAGGTGTCCTCCTGCACATGTCGCAGAGCTGACCGCGTTTGATCCATGGAGAAGCTTCTGACACCGTGTCGTGCAAGTGTCCGTCACGCCTTTGTGTTCGTGTTCGCTTCGGGAGCGGGAAGCGTCAGCCAAGCACCATGTCAGAGCATCACAGGTTGCACTACTGCATTAGAAGTTTCCTTGGGAAGTAAAGGAGGCATGAATGGAGGTTTGCGGCCAAATATTACCTCAAAAGGTGTGAATCCAGTTGAAACATTGATTGAGGTGTTGAAACTCCATTTTGCCCAAGAGAGAAACTTGCCCTAAAGTGATGGTTTGTGGTGTACAAAACAACGGAGGTACTGCTGCAAGACCTTGTTGGTAACCTTATTTTGACCATTAGTTTGAGGATGGTAGGTAGTTGACATATGCAACTTAGTGCCACTGAGGCAAAATATTTCTTGTCAACATTTACTAATGAAGATGGGATCACAGTCCGAAATGAGATTCCATGATGTTTGCAAACTAAATCAACGAATAAGTGCGCCACATAAGAAGCGGTGAAAGATTTGGGAAGCTACCAAAATGAGTGTCCTTAGAGAACCTATCCATGACAACCAATATTGTGGTGAATCCTTTGTAAGGAGGAAGACCAATGATAAAATCAAGTGAGAGATCCTCCCAAAAATGAGAAAGAGGGGGAATTGGTTGTAATAAACCAGGTTGGCGTTGAGTAGGTAGTTTAGTTTGCTGACATGTGTTGCATTGGTCAACAAATACCTTGACATCTTTGCGGATGGTGTGGCAATAAAAATTAGCCATTAGTTTGCACAATGTGTGTGTAATCCCAGTATGCTCGGCCATTGGAGTGGAATGAAACTTGTGTAGCAAAAGTGGGATGAAAGAGCATGTATGAGAGAGCCATATTTTGTCTTTGAAGAGAATAAGACCTTCCTTTAAGGAAAAAAGAGGGAAATCATAGGGCTAGTAGTTATTTGATCCCTTAGAGTGATAAACTCTTCATTACCTTGTAAGGATGATTTAAGGTCCGACAAGAAATCTAAGTGTGGAATGGAAAACACCATAAGAAAGTCTGTGGCAGTAGTAGGGGGATTATTGAGTTGAGAGAGAGCATCAACTGCCATATTACTCTTACTGGGACAATATTGAATTTCAAAGTCAAAGCCCAAACATTTGAAAAGATATTGAATTTCAAAGTCAAAGCCCAACAATTTGAAAAGATACATTTGTTGCTCCGATGTGAGGACTGTCTGAGATAGCAATTCTTTAATGGATCATTGATCTGTTTGGATGACGAAATGGTGACCTAAGAGGTATTATCTCCATTTCAGGACAATTGTAGTTATGGAACACAACTCACGTACATACCTAGAGGAATATCGAAGTTTAAGACAAAATTGATTACTAAAATAAGCAATTGGATGGCCCTGTTGTGAGAGAACTTCCCTCATGCCTATTCTTGAAGCATCTGTGTGAACAATGAACAGGGAGTCAAATTTGGGAATTGCTAGAACAAGTGTTGCTAATAAAGGACTCTTCAGCTGAACAAAAGCCTCAAAAGCTCTATCATTCCACCGAATATTATCTTTCTTGAAGAGAACAATGAGAGGATGAGCAATCGAGGCATAACTTGCAACAGATCGAGGTAGAAACCTATAAGACCAAGGAAACCACGTAGGGACATGCTAGTTCCTTACTGCAACAAGCTTTTCAAGGTCTGGTTGAACACTCTTATTAGAAACCATATCCCCGAGATACCGAATGGATTGGTGCCCAATAAAACATTTACTCCCCTTGAGTCTAAAACAGTTAGAAAGAAATAATTGGAAAGTGGTCTCCAAATGGCTGACATGCTCAGATAAAGTCTGGCTATATACAAAAATGTCATCGAAGAATACTATGATAAAGCAATGTAGATGAGGACTAAATAAATCGTTCATAGTAGCTTGAAATGTTGAGGATGAATTACATAAGCCAAACAGAATGACCCGAAACTCGAAATAGCCATTGTGAGTGCGAAAGGCAGTTTTCTCATAATCAGTAGGCACCATAAGTATTTGGTGAAAACCCGAAAAGAGGTCCAACTTGGATAACCAGGATGCATGCCCCCAACTCATCCAGCAACTTGTCCACCATGGGTATGGGAAATTTGTCCTTAATGGTGTCAGTATTGAGAGCCCTGTAGTCAACACAAAAACGCCATGTTTCATCCTTCTTCTTTTTTTACGAGAAGGACCAGAGAGGAGAAATGACTATTGTTGGGTTTGATAAAACCCGAATCTAGCATTTTTTGAACTTGGGTTTCAATTTCTTGCTTCTGAAAATAGGGGTAGTAGTATGATCTTACTAATATGGGAGGTGTGTTTGGGATTAGGTAGTTGAGTGGTCTGTTGGCCGTGATGGGGAAAAGTGGTGGGAATGGAGAACAAGGTTGAGTATTAGAAGATGAGGGATTACAGTGTGGGTTCAGTTGAGGATGGAAAGGATGGACTTAAGGGAGGGGAAGGCGTGATAATGGATGGTAAGGTAAGAAGGTTGGAATCCAATGTAATTTGAAAAAGGGATTTAAATCGATTAGTGGAATGTAAACGACAAACACTACAACAAATTTGCATATTTGCGAGGGAATAATCCCTAACTAATCCCTCGCTGATCCCTCGCAAAACGCTTTAAAGCTCTAGGTTGAGATTGGTGAGGGATTTCGGCTTGGATCGCCTTTTAACTTCATCAGTTTTTCCTGCCAATTGAACCTCACAAATGGCCTGTTGTAATCCATCACAAACGATCTGATCAAAGAAAGCCAATGAACTCCAAGAACAACATTAGTGTTAGAACACTCAAGTGGGTATAAATCAATAGGAAATTCCTGGTTGTCCAAAGTAAGTGTAACATTGGGGCAAAAAGTAGAACATGGTAGAAAGTCACCATTACCAACCATGACATGTAGGGGGTTCGATGTGGGCTGTGTTGGAAAATGGAGATATTAGGCCATTATGCTTTGGATGAAATTATGTGTTGCCCTATTATCAACTAAAATTTGAACTGTATAACCTTGTATGGACTTGGTGACCCTAAATGTTTTGGGAGTCCACTGACTCGAAAGGGCGTAGAGGTTTAGTCCAACATCTTGTGGGTTGTCCTTTACCACCGTAGAATCATCTGAGGGAAGGCAATCCTCGGGGTCATCAGAGTCGAATGTTGTGAGGAGAAAAAATTGAGGCTTGCATAATGGCATCGCTTATAGCGCTCACCTTAGGGTCATCAGAGTCCAATGTTGTCCTACACCTCTGTCTTAGAGAGACATTTAATGGGCAGTTTGGTAGGTGGAATGGGTAGTAGTAGAGGAAGAGGCTTGGGTTATGCATTAGGGGTGAGTGTCAAGGTTAGAGTAGGAATGGGTGGGAAGCCAAAGCGGTTGAGTATAGGTAAAATGAACAAAGCTTGTCATCATGTAACTTAGCTAAAGCAATAACATGGGGTAGGTCTAGATGGCCCAAATTTGGCCTAGTCGACTCTTGTAAAAATTTGGCCGTATTCGTCTAAGTCGGCCCCGACCAAAATTCGACCCAATCGAGACAAGTCAATCCTAACCAAAATTTTGTGGAATCAGACCTAACCCAACTTTGGCTGTATTCGACCACATCGTCCCTGGCCGAAATTCGATCCTATGCGGCTAAATTTTAACGAGTTGGTCTTGACTGAATTTTGGACATATTTGGCTGAGGCAACCCCGACTAAAATTCATTCGAATTTGGCCATGTCGACCCCGACAAAAATTTGACAAAATTCGACCAAGTCGGCCCGGACTAAAAGTCGGCCTAGACCAAAATTCGGCCGACCTTGACCAAAATTCGATTGAGTCGCCCATGATCGAAATTCAGCTGAGTCGATCTCATGTCGAAATTCAACTGAGTTGGCCCTTACAAAAACTATGCTAAATTTGATTGTGTTGGCACTAAGGACACAAATTTTAGAAAATTCAATTTAATTTTCTTTTATATGAAATGAATTATGGATTTTGAACTTGATTCAAATATTTAGGTCTAGATTTAAATCTTTATCTAAATATTTGGATTGAGATTTAAAAACAATTCAAACTAGTTTTGCTCAAAAAATGAATTTGGATCATAAATTTGATCAAATTCTTTAGATCTAAAATGATGTGTATTTGATCATTAAAAATCCAATCCATGATCACCCCTAAGGATAGGAAAGCACAGTTGCAACTTCAATACACACAACAAACAACAGGACTAGTTGAACTTTTGAGTACCATTATCCCTGGTGATTACACTTTATGTAACTACTAGGGTTATTGCACCTCCTGCTATATCATTTCAATAGTCATTTGTTCCCGCATCGAGCAAAAACTTTGTTTTGGACCCCAAAAAATGGTTGTTTTTAATTCAATTCTTCATTATCATTCAATATGAAGGATCTAAATTGCCACCTTTGTTTTACTAGGAAAATTAGTCTTGTCTTAGTGATAGCTACAATAACTCGATTATATGTCTTTTTTTGTTTCACAGGTCCAAACAATAATAGGCAGCATAGGCAAAACAGGGGCATGTTGAATGGGGATTCAACATCATAGGGAAATACTCAGTCTAGTACGAGTAGACTTCTTAATCGATGATCTCTCCAAGAGACTCAAGTACTCAGTAGGTTTGTCCTTTCCCTTTGTTTGTTTTGATCTCCCTTTTCTGTTTACTTTGTTGTAATAAATATCATTTCAGGGAACATACTCAAAACAAATACAGTGGTGTTAGTGCCATTTATGTTTAGAAATTGAACTTGAAACCAGGACTAGTAAAATAATTGTTGTTTGTTTAGTTTTCAATAAAAAAACAATTGAAAATAGTTGGATTTCATTTCAATACAAGCCAATCCCTTTATTTACATGTGTTGAAAGTTCTTATTTTGAAGTTTCTATCTTTTGAAGAGAACTAGACAGCTTAAGTATATACCTAGTGGATGCCAACGTGAAATAGAAGAAGAATTTGGTTCCTCATCCGCTAGTTCAAATTTTGGTAGCGGGTCTTAGAGGCACGAACAACTGTTGACATCCATTGCATTACACAATAACCACACTCATATGAGCTGGTTTGTTTATTACACTATAATGAATGCATAATTATAAATAATTGATGAAGAAAATAAATCCAACAATTATAATACTATAGACCAAAATACCAAACATGGAGGTAGAGGTGTCAAATCAGATCGGACCTGATGAGTCAACCCGCTAATCCGTCATAGGAAAGACGGGTTGGGTCACGTGTTTGGACCCATTAACACAGAGGAGCCCGACTCGTAGGACCCACAAACTTGTCGGGCTACAACACTGGTCAACCCATACCAACATACAACCCGTCTTCATTCCCCTATCCACACTAATAGAGATGTTGTAATAGACAAATCTTTGATTTCCTTCCACTTTCGTTGTCTTTGTTTTGTAATGACATTGAACAATATATCAATTTACAATATCAAATCCTATGAACACATTTCCATAACAACCGAAAGAACATAGTCTCGAACAATAGAAAGCAAAAATCAAAATAAGAAAAAGAGATATTAGTAGCGGAATTGAGTGGGAGAAGGAGAAGAGTAAAGATTCTGGTTCTAGTGACTTCGAATAGTAACCCTAACTAAGATTTCAAAGTGAAGAGGACCCCTAATGGGGATTCTGAAAGAAAGAAAATTATAAATCGCATTTTAGAGGAGAACCCTAATAGCGACTTTGATTGAGAACCCTAATGGGGCGGTGGTATCACCGACGATGACCTTAACTACTTAAATGGCAGAGTGACCGTTGATATGATCCCAATAAAGCTTATAGTATTGGACCAAAGCCTAGGCCTATTTCTTTTAATTTCTTTTAATTTTAATTAAATAAAACTTGTTCTAATTGGATATTTTTGTTCAATGCAGCCCATTTTCAAAGCTGCCAATTGATATTGGGCCTATGACCCAATTCACCACACCAATGCGGACAACATGCTTCTTCTTAGTGGCATAGTGAAGCCTTGCGTCTGTTGGGCCAATCCACGCGTGCATCATCATGAGGTCGAGAAGCCCAATTCTTCCAAACATCCTGCGTCCGTAAATCATTCACGCGTGGCTTGCTTATTCATCCTCACACCTCCACGCGTCAGTAGGACAACACCTTTGTTTGGGCTGGCAACGAGTGATTCAGCCCATTGCCACCTAACCCAGCAACGCGTCGAACCAACCCTTTTCCTCTACTTTGCTAAGGGTTCGCACCTTTATGCTTTGTCTTCAATCAGCGTTGTTAGGTTCCCCTTATCACACCAGCCATTGCTCATGAATCAGCGTTATTAGGGTTTAAGCCCAATCTGCATCAACGGGTTTCCAACACAGCCTTTGCGACCAACATTTTGTTTCGCGACTTTAGTTGGCAATAGGACTCTTCCTTCACGCATAACCCAACTTCTGCGCAGCTAGGGTTCAAACCTTTACACAGCTAGTTGCTAGCTCCGTTTCCAACACACGTTCCTTTCGTTGCTTTGCTAGGATCATTCTCGAGTCCACACCGCCAAGGCCATCTAGGGTTCTCTTCACGTTTTCCCCTTTTAGCAAGGTTTTCTCTTTCACTTATGTTTCCCTTGCCGTTATGTCTGTTAGACGGCGTTTTTGATTTATTGTTGCTCCGGTTGCCTCTCATCTATAAAAGGGGCAAGCCTTTGTTTGTAATTTTTAGCTGAGATGAATGATAAAATTTGGTTGAGAACACTCCCCTTTCGTCTCTGCTCAAACCCTAAGCCCTAGATTAGGTTTCACCTTGTCGGGTTTACCAATCCAGTGAGAAGCCTGAGAGATTCGAGCGTTCACTTCCATATTCGATCTTCCGTTGCGTTTTCCAGTCGATTCCACCGAACATTCAACGTTTGGAGGCCGTTCTCTAGCGAACAGAGCACATTTCCACCGATCAACGGCGCCGATGGCCTCATCAACCGTGGTGAACGATAATGAAGCTTGGTGTGGTGGATATGGACAGAGTACAAAGGAGAACATGGCTGTCTGCTGAAGCTTCTCAGCTTTTTTAAGATTCACATAAATAAAATAATAGATAAAGTAAATGTATCAGAAAATAGATATGGACTTGGCCCAATCCACGTTTATACTCTTTACACACCCTTATTTACTCAGTTCAGCACGATGAATGTCCAAAAAAAGGTGTGGGCTAGCTCACCAACCCTTAGCCTGTCCATTGGCGGCACGAGTCCAAGTTCTCAACCCATTTTCATATGGCGGGCCAACCCGGCTCGACCTATTTTAGGCGGGCCAAAACGGGCTGGGCTGGCCCGTTTTGCCACCCCTAGTTAGAGGACCAACCATCCAAGTCTTTTTGTCTTAGTAGTTGATTTCCCTAACAACATGTTATGTCCAACAATTGAACTATGAAAAGGTAATGTTTCAAGATACAATTATATAAGAAACTAGATAAATTAATTAAACATAAAGTACTGTAAGGGTGGGTTTGGGAGTCCGTACTGGGGGATGATAAATAGAAGCAACCAAATCTCTAGGCTTGGCGAGGAAAAACTAAAATGCATGTGCGACATTATATATCTTATTTGTTGGCACAAGAACTAAAGTATCTAGTACAAGAACTTCCTCTACCGTGACCTTAACCTCATCCTCTAGTAGCTTCATACCATGAAGAATAGTGACTACCTCACATATTGTTCCACGAGCCACTAGGGTCCTCCCTCTATCATGCAAAAGATATAGGTCACATGGATGAGCGTCGTCTGCGTCATCCCGTGGTACAACTGGAGCCGCACAACTCCTCTTTTCACTTCTACTTGTCAGAGTGAATGTTAATGTTATTTTATTAAAGAAAAATTATGGAAGATGATAACTTAGCACTAAATGATTGTTAACTTTACCTGTGGGGGCATAAAAGGTTCTGTCTGGGTGTTACTTGCGGACATATTCCATAACTATCAAATTGTAGCTGGAGCTGACGTATAACCCTTTCAATCACTTTATCAGTGACTTCATCAAAGAGATTCGCTTTGACCTTCTTAGTGATTTCTTGCTTCAATTGTTGCCTCAATAGTTGTGTCAACTTTTCTTCATACTTAGCACTATGTGGCCATGAAGAATGACTAGAGGAGCCACCAAAATATTGGTGAATGCCGACTCTTGATCCAATGACACACACACATCCAAGGTGCTTAGGCCGTCCAATTGTAGTAGCAAAAATGTCCTAACGACCTTCTAGAGTGAAAGAACCTTAGGAGCTCTACTCAACTAAGGAGTCCTGAAATATAAAAAAAGAAAATTAAAATCTAAATTATATAAAGTCATATCATTATTTAAAAAAAGTTAAATCTTACAATTTTTTCAGAGATTTCTCGTGCGATCTCAAAAATGTAGGAGCCCGATGATCGTAGAGGTCTAACTTCCACTTTTCATGACGAGATGGTGGTGAAGGAGGCTCGGGACACTCACCTTTAGAAGGTTGGAGCCTAGACTTTTCTTTTTCCATCAATATCTTATATTCAAGCTCTCTATGTAAATGTTGAAATGGTTGAAATGCAAAGAATAAGGGTTGAATTGGCTAATTAAAAAATATGTTAACTTTTAAAAGCCTAAAATAGTTTTCAATTGAATCAAATCAACCACGAAGTATGGATGCAAACACTCATGGACTGGACACTTTCAATCGATCAAAAACAGAGATAGCTTATTGATTTCATTAAATAGATACAATATTAATAGAATCAACTGATTGAATCACAAAAACAATTTACTGAAAAATTAGAAAAATTGCAGAAATGCGAATTTGTGATTTAAGCCTAGAACAGTATGAAAGATCAAACAAGATTGATTCATATGAGTTATACAAACATGAGCAAAGCTTCAGATCATGCTAGAACACACAAGAATATCACAAAGATGGTTCAATTCAAATTTCTTTGAACTTTAAAATGCAATACAAAGTGAGAAGGGTTGGAGAGAAAAATAATGCACAAGACTTTTATATTGGTTCACTCAAATCTAAGCTACATCTAGTTAGTCAAGGAAACTCGAGCCTGACTTTGCACTATTTCAAAAGATTTACAAAGTTTACAACATTACACTTTCAAAATATGCAAGAACATCACACAATGACTCTTGAATCACACAAGAATCACACAACATAGCAAAACACCTCTTGCAGACCTGAAAAATCACTAGGCACAACCTAAACGCTTGAGAAATACCAAACTTAAATGGTAGCGCAGACTTACCAACCAAAACCACTTTCTCCAAGCTTCAAACACCAAGCAAAAGCTCTAAGAATGATCCAAGATCAATATTGAACAGTTGCACATCTGTATGATCACGAAAGAGAGAGAGAATTTCACTGATTCCAAACAATTTTTGCGTTAAAAAAAATGGTCGTCTTAGCTCTCTTTCAAAAAATACAACCTTTATAGTCAAATTGTTATGAAATTTAATGGGTTGATTTTCAAATCAATCGGTTGATTTCACTTACCTTAAGTGAAATCAGTCGATTACAAAATAAATAAATTGATTGAATATGTAGCAATTAAGATTACTGCATCAAACCTTTTAATTTGTTAAAAACTCATTCGATATATTAAAAGACACCATTTAACCTGTTGAAAAAACATTTCAACAAATTAAAAGACACAACAAAGACCATATACATCTATACAATGTGAAATGGTCTACAACATGAACTACAATCTTCAAGCTTGTTTTCCCTATGAATAACCTAGATATAGAGCACTCACACAAGGCTTGATCAACACGTGAAACACCAAATCTTCACATCCTCATCAATTTAAGCATGGTTCTAACATGTTCCAAGGTAATGGCTTCATGTACCTTCATCAAATCTTCAAGCACCAAATCATCCAGGCTATTTATGCCAACATTCTATACCCACCACAAGACAATAATGCAAAAGAAGTAAATCAAATAACACAAAATTTTTATATTGGTTCAATCCACTAAGCTACATCCAGTTACTCAAGGCAACCTTAGCCTGACTTTCCACTATTTCAAAATTTTTACAAAATCCTTACAAGATTAAACTTTCAAAAATATACAAGACACCAAGGCTCTTGAATCACACAAGAAGCCCACACTGCACGACAAGAACCTCTCTTGTAGATCTGGAATCACACCAAACACACCACAAATGCATAAAAAGGCTTAAACCCCACTGTAAGACCCGTGGAAATTAATTAATTAATAAATGCGGGTGGTGGGAACTTTGATGTCATTAAATGTTAAATGGTATGACGTGGAAAAGTACTAGCTTAAATGGTTGAGATTACTTTAGTGTGTGATAGGACTTGGGTTCAAGTCCTATGTATGCCAATTGTGTGTTATTTGGTTTACTATTATTTTGATAATATATTTTAGCCTGTTAAGTGATAGTATAATCAAGAGATTATAATAATTATCATCAAATATGGGTTGGTTGAATGGTGATGAATTGAATTGACATTAGAAGGGTCACGGGTTCAAACCTTGATAGACATGAATTAACCTTTATTTTTTTTTTATAAAAAGCAGGTTTTGTTGTGCTGTTAATTGGTTTTTGAGAGGAGAACGAAATTATATAGTGAGAGGTGAGTTTTGGATGCACCAGAGGCTGAAGTGGGAGAAAGGTTGAAGCAAAGCATTGGTGAACAAAGGAACATTATTTTTCCTCAATTTTTAATCAAGAATTACAGGTTAGGGGAACCTACCCTTGTGTGTGTAAATTAAATGATTCGTGTTATGATTCTAGGTCAATGCTCTTCTTAAATGAATTTTGTATGATATGAATTTCGTATTATATGTGTTGTGATTGAGAATTGGTTGGGTTGATGTTGTGTGCTAAGCCCTTTTATGCTTTATATGATTAAAATAACAGTTTTTGGGAATTGAATGGTCATTGCTGATTAAATCTCAAGTTTCGGTAGTTCAAATGGATATAAAACATGTTTTTGAGGTTGCTTGCCATTATTTTATGCTTGGTATTGATTGAGTTGTGTTTTGGTATGGTTTTGATGGTTTGTGTGCGTGAACAGAGATGAAACTTTGCTATTTTCACCCAAGCGAGTTACTCTCGCCTAAGTGAAAGTTGCAGAATATCGTTCCTGGTTTTGCTTCGAGCATTCGCTTAGGCGACCATTGTTAGGGTTGAGCGACAGGTTCTCTTGCTCAAGCGAGAATGGCTCGCCTAAGCGAGGTCGCGATGAGACCTGTGCGTGTTACGTGTGAATCCTTGTCCAGACGAGGAGTTGTGTGTTTGAGCGAACGAGGGTCCCGCTCAAGTGAGAAGGTCTCGTCTAAGCGAGAGCTTGTGGTGAGCCACTATTTCCCACTCGCTCAGGGGAGGTGACTTAGTTTGAGCGAGACATATGTACTCGCTTGGGCGAAGACCCATGGCTTAAGCGAGAATGGCGAGAAGTCAAGTTTGTGTGTATTGTTTGCACGAGTTGCTTGGTGCTTCCTACATTATAGGAATTATATACATGTGTTTGTGGTATTTGGACTTGAAGGACTAAGTCCTTAGGATCTGGGATGTGCTTGGCTTGAGTTGCGAGCGAGGAGTTCGTGATGGGTGGACCGCATGCGAAACGTGAACAATTTAGTTCATCGGAGGTACTCTCGTTGGGATGAGTGAGCGAGGAAGTTCATTTCATGCTCAACTTGAGAATGTTATGAGCGAGGGAGTTCATAGTAGGAAAGGCGGGTATGCGTGTCCGGGTCCGAGCGAGGAGTTCGGATGAACGAGCGTGAGAGTTCGTGAAGCAGGACTACGAGTAGGATAGGCTTGTAGGTAGGACCACAAGCGAGGAGGGTCGTGGAAGCATATGAAGTCTCAAGATTTAGATGGCATACATGAACTCATAATGGATATGAGTGTGGAAAATGGGTATTTTAGTATGCATGGTTGAGAAATTATAAATTGTAGGTAGGACCACGAGCGAGGAGGGTCGTGGAAGCACATGAAGTCCCAAGATTTAGATGGCATACATGAACTCATAATGGATATGAGTGTGGAAAATGGGTATTTTATTATGCATGGTTGAGAAATTATAAATTGTTGGGTGGGATTAATTCATATTTATTTATATCTATGTGCATAGCTCAACCTATCTGTTTGTGTGTGGCGATGATCGGGTAATTTGTTATCCGGGAGCAGATGATGTTTCAGGTGAGCTAGGAGATACTTAGTGGCAGAGAGTGGGAGTAGAGTACAAGGATTTGTTTATAAAGACTTTTATTAAATTTCCATGTAATTTGATTACAATTTTCCTTACTTTGGATTTATAAACTATAAAAGTGAATTGTGAGTAATATGACTATTTATAGCAATTATTCAACTTTAAAGTTTTAAAATTTGCCTGTGTTTTAAGGAAATGGTTTAATAATAAATGAGGAATTTATTTTTGTTTTGTTTATTTTATTTATTTTAAGTAATATCCTACCGGGATGTTACACCCACAGGTGACTCTTCCTAGCCAACTAAGAACCTTCTTCAATGCACACACCAAAAGTAGTCACAACTCCAAGACTCCAAAGATAATCACGAACGATTCCAACACTAAGATGTTCAAAGAGAATAAGATTTTCTAGAAGTATCAAAACGATTTCACGCTCAAATATGAATCTAACTCAATTCTCACTAAAAAAATCAGGCTATATAGTCTACCAATTGACATATTGAACAAGTTGAAATTTTTCTCAATTAGTTGATTTAACTTACTTTAATTGAAATAAGTTGATTCAATAATATTTCAGCCGATCAAGTATGATACTTACAAAACTATAATACCAAGTTGTTTAACCTGTTAACAACTATTTTAACAGATTGAATAAGTACAGAAAGACACAATATCTCTATTCCTAAGTCAATAAGTCTTCAAGTTCAGACACATCTCCAATCTTCAAGATCTTTAACGTAGTCAGTTCAAACAGTTATTTCAAGCTTGATTAGATCACAAAATCTTTATCAAATCTCAACCAAATCTACAATCATTCATGATGTTCTTCAATCCTTCATCAAATCTATATACACCAAATCCAATACTTTGAGTAGATATTTTAATCAACTTATAATACCTACTTTGAGAGGAGCAAATATCCTTGAGAAAAAAAGTTAAACATGTAACATGGGTTAAGCATTTTTATTGTCTATAATAATGATTACAATTTGAATTAGTAGTGTTTATTTTAAAGCACACACAAATATATTGCATCAATTTTAAATAGTTAAACTAGCTCAAATATTTAAACAATAATCTACCATTATATATATATATATATATATATATATATATATATATATATATATATATTTTAATA
>Ga0099823_1004374_pt1 | contig 13789 bp, 6 predicted proteins | sample CowpearedBW_FD_76831 | JGI IMG/M metagenome (GOLD analysis project Ga0099823, IMG submission 76831) | Root nodule microbial communities of legume samples collected from California, USA - Cow pea red BW | ecosystem: Host-associated > Plants > Roots > Nodule | place: USA: California | collected...
GTTACTTAATTAATTGTGAATATTTTAATAATTTAAGCGAGGATGGAACAAGGACGAGGCGGAAATGTACATCCCCATACCCAATTGAAAAGTCAGGGATTCCCCACACCCATATCGTCAATGCAGGGATTCCCCGTCAAAACGAGGACGAGTTCGAACAATACCCATGGGGGCGAGTTTATTTGTCATCTTTATCCAACACTGTTTACATGGGTTATTTGACCTTTGTTTGAAATTTATGAATGTTATATATTACATTTTATTTGGATTTATTGTTAAATATTTTACTCTTTTTTTGTAAATACCCGCAGGTACCCGTGGATATCCGTGAATATTAAAAAAATATATATAGATACCTGCATAATAAATATCCACACAGATATGAGAACAAATATGAAACGCATACATTATCCGTCTCATTGAAATCCTAATCTGATCATTTTTAGTCAGACACATTTTTAATCGTGCACTCACTATGTATATAGCTAAAAATATAAAACTTGTGGTAATTTTATATTTTGAAAAGCAATACAACATAACATTCAAAGAAAACAATTTCTTTGAAAAATAGTTTTAGGCCCATTTTTTTACAAATTAGTTTTTACTAGAAAAAATGTGATTGAAGTGGTTATGTCACTTATCGCACAAAGATTCATCTCATAGTTGTTGAAACCTAACAACAGTTTATCAAGTATTTTATAATAATGGAATATGTCAAGTATGATTGCAAGGGCACAAAGCTCCTTACAGCAGAGGAGGAATGCTTAAAAAACAGAGATTCAATGATACCAAGATTAGAAGAAAGATACCTAGAAAGAAGGCCCACAAACTTTACCCAAAAGCCAAAACTCTCCTCTCTTTTTCTCACTAAGCTACAACACAATTCCCCTTTGGATTGTTATGCTGCTCAGCATTAACTTGTATATTATATTTTCTGTCTTGCCCCCTTACTGGACCACATGCCCAATCCATAGCTTCTCATTCTATCAATGTCAAATATTTTTCAAAGAGAAAACAGTACAATTCTTTTATAAAAAAAATATAAATGTAATAAAAAAAAAGGAAGATAAAAGTGAAACAGAAGAGAAAATGAATGATTTATTTATTTATTTATTTTAGATTCGCAGAGGCATTAAAAAACATTATTAGAAACAACATCAAATGATTATGCAAAACTCAAGATAATTCCTACTTGTCTAAGCAAGAGCACTATAATTTGGAACTACTAACTTTCTAATATATGAAGGGAAAAAAAGTTGTAGAGATAGAAGGAAGAAGAATGGTTTACCTAGAATGAAATATTAGACATTAGACATGATAACCATGTCGGGGGTTACATTGAGTATCCAGTACATGTATAATATATATATCTTCACAACGGGAGTAAAACTTTGCATATTTTGGCCTGACCCCTGTTCTATTGATGTATTTCACGCTAATCACTACAACGGTTGACTCTATGTTTTCACTATCTCTTTACATTTGAGTTTGGGTATCCGGCAAGCCTTGCCGTCTGGCATGCTCCGGGATGAGCTTAGGAAGCAGTTCAGGAGGAGCTCCATCTAACTGCATTCAGTGTTCATCACAAAATTATTAACATGTATTCATCATTGGTGCAGACCATGACGTTGCAAAAAAAGAATTGCGTATCATATATCTAATACAAGAAACCAATTAGATACATACTTCCTGTTTGAAGTTAAAAAGTGGAGGTAGTGAACGACCATTAGGTAGCCGAGCATTGGGCTCGCGAAGCTCGTCAAAGAAAGGATGTGCCAATGCTTCCACCTTTAAAATAGAAGCCACCAGTGAAAACTATACTAATTTTATAAATATTTCTTGAAAATGTACGAATAATTATGCGTATGATATTATGAAACATGCCACAAAAATATTTCAATCGCAGTCGAATCTTACAGCAAAAACCAAATAAGGGAACTTCTATATTAGTGTAAATAGTTTTCATGTCAAAGCTGGATGTTTTGACTTTTAATATACTAATATGATTATGTAGTAAATGTGCCTTGAAAGGATGGCAATGGAGGAGGATGAATAAGGTTTTGCCCTACTTACAGCGCTGTAACGAAGTTTTGGTGAATATTGGAGAAGCCTTGATGCAAGGTCAATTGCTTCAGGAGGCATTCGCTTGTGAAAAACCTGAACCATGGATCGTTGCACCAAATGAGTCAGTCAATGCACGTTCCCAAAAAATAAAAACTGTTATTATTATAAACGAAAGAGGTAAAAAGGGGCGAATTACCTTATGCCAAGGATGAGCTTTGATATGGGGGAATCTGAAATCTGTATAATTAGGGTTCATGCACCGAATTTCTTCCCGAGTAGGAGTGCCAAGAACCTAAAAGAAAACAAATCCATAGTTATCCCTGTGGCTTGATTCATACAATCCAGGGTAACATCAGTATAGACAACGCATCACCTTGATAATTTCAACAAGTTGGTCGACCTGATTTTCTCCTGGGAACAAAGGCTAAAGGAAATATTTTGAGAGTTAGGGAAATCAAGATAACATTTAACATAAACTAAAAAACTTGTTATGTACGGACAACATTAGTGCATAGGTTGCCTAAAATTTTAACAACCTGGCCCAGCAGAAGTTCTGCAAGGACACAACCAGCTGACCAGATATCAACAGAAGTTGTGTACTCTGTCGCACCAAATATTAGTTCTGGGGCCCGATAATACCGTGAACATATGTATGAGATGTTTGATTCACCCTTTACCTGACAAGAAATACATTATTAAGATCATACCTTAATTTGTATGAGCAAAAATATCTGTAATCAAATTATTATGTGATCCCAACCAGTGGTCTTTCTTCTATTTATTGAAAAAGTAATGAGTTGGGATCCAGTTTAGTAGCAACATTAGCGGTTAATGAATATTTACGTAAATGTCAATTAGAACATACAAAATTAAAATTGAACCACTTGAGAACAAATCCTAAAAGAGCTTTTTGAATTGTATGATCCAGGTACGTGCGGTATTGCACTAGAATTCCACATCCAACATTGACTTGGTAGTAGCATACATCTTTAAATTAATGAAATGCACAAGAATACCAACATACCAGAACTTTTGCACTCCCAAAATCGCAAAGCTTGAGTTGATGTGTGATTGGATCCACCTACAGAACAATGGACATTGGATTCAGAGTAAGCGAATGATATCCTTGAGGAAAAATAGCAAATGAACAACTTACCAAAAGATTTTGAGGCTTTACATCCCTGTGGCAGACTCCTGGTACGGTGTGGATATATGCCAGTCCCCTAAAGATCTAAACATCACATTCCCACTCAAAACATTACAAAATTTCAAAGAAAAAGCAAGGAACGAGAACATATCAAACCAAGCTACAAAAAGAAAAAATTTTCATACTTGATATGTATATAATTTCACATAGATCAGGGGAATTCTCTGGTTTATACTACTGTAGTGCTTTATAACACGGAAGATCGTCTCAGGGACATATTCCATCACCAAGTTCAGAAAAAGTTCATCTCGACTTGTTGTAGAGAAGAAACAGTGCCTCAGGGAAACTACATTTGGGTGATCCATCATGCGCATTAACTGCAGTTCTCGATTTTTGTATCGCCTGTCCTGCAAGACCTTCTTTATGGCCACTGCCTCCCCGGTCTCCAAGCACTTTGCCTTTGTTTAAGGGCCCCAAGAGTGTGAAGCAATATGAGATTACTTGACAGCTTGAAAATCAAAGAAGGAACATAATCACCTCAAGGTTAATATTCCTTTACTTATCCTTACCTGGAAAACAATTCCAAATGATCCAGTGCCAACAACACGTTCGGCCATGTAACTGATAGTCTGCAAGTGCCATTAGAGCACAAATTTATGAATAATAAAAGAAATGGAAACCCATGCAAGTTATCGTAAATCTTAAGCATTCAATTTTATTTAACCATGATATATATAATACTCCAAATTATTCAAAACTGAACCTTTAAAGGCCAAGAATGAGAACGAAAGACAATTATCAATAGAAGGTGGAGATAAAAATTAAATTTAAAAAACAAAACATATTAATATGCGAGTGGAGGAAATATGCCAACTTCTAGCTAACAAAAGGTATTATAATTTTGGATGGATCCTTAATGGACAGGTTTACCAAGTTTACTACCCAACCCCCACTGTAGTTCCCCTGAGCCCCAAAAGAGAAGCAAATATTTATATTCAGTACAAACGGAATTCTTAAAAAACAAAAAACTGGAAATTGAAAATGTTAGAATGTCCGTACTCGTTTAGGTTCACCATTTTTGCCACCAATTGTGGTTGAGATTATGTGACCAGTGAGTCCATGTGCCTCATTACCCTCTGCGACAGGAGCGGACATTTCCTGCAATTTACAACAGTAAACAAAATATTTAATGTGGTAAATCAGATTTCTTAATGCAGAAATAGAAAAGAAGACTCTTCTCGACACAATATCCGTAATTGCTTATGGAGTGTTTTTCAATGTAAATTGTCTTGATAGCAATTATCACCAATAATTTGGTTAAAAACAGTTACTTAACATGCCAACCTCATATGACTACGGACAAGTATAAGTTGGTTGGACAAACTATAGTCAATCTATGCCCGACCCAACAAAGTCATCAGTGGACATATATACATATTTACATTTTACATACACAGAACTTTAGCAGACAATACTCTGGTTTGGACACCTGCACCTATGGTGCTTGATTAAAGTTTTAAATGATACTATAAAAACATAGAAATGGATAGAAAGTCACCAATCAAATGGGAGAAGTTGAAGATAGGCAAAGTGTAAAGAGCTCAAAGGTAATAAGGTATGTGCACAGGCAAAGTTCAATCAGGTTACCAAGGTCCACAAGAAAGCATCAAATGCCAAAATGCATTGATATCATTTATGAGACAAGACGGAGAGAGAATCTAAGAACACTTATTTCCTGAAGCAAACATAAACCGTTTGAACAACAATCCACCAGCAACTCAAGGAAACCCCATGTTAAGCAAGGAACCCAACATATAATAGAAAAACTATACAGGAAGTAATATAGAACCAACTTTAAAAGAATCAATGATATTGTTAAAGCCATTTTAATTTCGCCGGAAGTTATAGATTAAGTGAAAGCAATCTGGCCTTTTAGAACAAAAATAAAACACCAATAGCCTCAAGGTTTTAAACGGCAACCTCAAGGTTTTTGGAGTGATTGTAATGGAAATTGGGGCCACATTGACTGCAATAATAAAAAAAATATAGGAAAATCAATAATTTGAAACCTTGATTGTATTAAGAAAAAATGATAAAAAAATTGGGAGGTAAATTGTGATATATTCAAACCCATAAAGTGTCTGAGAAAAAAAAAAAACTCTGGCAAGGAATCGGATGACAAACTCAGGTAAGCCAACTTGAAGTTCGGCTAAGTGCCTAGTCAGACTCTTTCTCTCTCTCCGCCTCTCTCTCTTGTTTGAAGAAATGAAAAGCGCAAATTATTAAAGAACAGGATTCCACATTTTCACTTCACTCCATTCCGTTTCTCTTTTCTGGACCACCAAACCGAAAGCTCCACAAACTTCAATTTTTCAACACTAAGATCTCAACTCAACAGCGAAAGCACAGCAAAATCCAAACATTAACACTAACAAGAACGATATGTCCATGCTTACGAAATTTCCAATTCCATAAGCCAAAGAAATAAAAGCCATTCCTTGAAGGCAACGTTATAAAAATTCCGGCGACCTCCAAGCGAGCAAAACCAATGCCGGAAACGAGCAGATCACCGTAAGCTGCGTTCGTCGGGAGGCATGTCCAGCGGATCAATGACGATCCGAGGACCATAAACGGCGCCGTCGCGCACACTGAGGAAATGGCCGAGAGCGGAAATTACCTTATTGGAGGCGGCGTCAGAGCCGCCACGAGAGTCCACTTTCATAGGGTCATTCTCCGCCTGCGGCAGTTGTTGCGGCGGAGTTGCCACTTGCGGTGGTTGAAGCTGTTGCTGCCCCAGCGGCATAGAGGCCATGTGAGAAAGAAGCTCCACACAACACACACACACTCTCTCTCTCTCTTTCTCTCTTTTGCTTCTCTCTCTAAAACACACTTTCTCTCTCTCTTTGTGTTTTGCTGGAATACTGATGCTTGGTCCTGGGTCCAGGCTTTGGAGTATATAAAGGGTAAGAGAGTGTGATATTAATGTGTCTCTGTGTCTTTTCTCAAGCGCGTGTGTTAGACAGTGAAGAGCACGCTTCGACGGTAGCCGTAAGATGATATTTCTGTTGTGGTAACGACGACGGGATGCGTAATCTGGTGTGGCAAGATTTACTGGTGAAATGTGGTCCGTATTGTGACGTGGCAAATCGAAGGGACAGAAGGATCACATGGAACTTGCAAGGTGGCATTTACGAAAATACGTATTTGAAAGAAGTAATGTTGACGTAATGGGAACATAAAATACTGAAGTTTAATACTCTACTCATTAATTAAGTCAGACTTCTACTTGGTTCGTGAGTTTAGTTTATTGAGTTTGGGTTATAATAATAATTCTTTTTAATGTGTAAAATCTATGTAACAAACCTTCCCATTTAAATAATTGCTTTACCTTTTATGGATAAATGAGTCTTTGTTTTATTTATTTTTTAACCGATAAATAATTAGCTGCTTGACATTTTTCTTTTAAATTACAGAATTAATAAATTAAATAATATAAATTTTTGTAAGTAATTAACGTTACGTGTTTAGGAAGACTTCAGGTTAACATTAATGATGATAATTTTTTTGTAAGTAAATGTCATTCAAAATTTCGTTAACTTTTTCAAGAAATATCTATTATATACTGGAGAAAACTATTTTGAACAAAGATAATAAGAAAAGGAAAAACTGCTGAGAAAACGGAAGCAGCAAATCCTCATCCTTGCGTTTCAATACAAAATTTTATAATTTTAACAAAGTTAAAATATATTTAATTTTTAAAATAAATAATTCATATTCTTACAACAATTACAATTTTTTTATGATGTTTTATCTATCCACAATAGTTGAGATTTTTTTTTGGTAAAAGAATTTGTTATGATATTGTAAGGAATTTTTTTAGTGAGATGTTTTCTATTAATTGTCAAAATTATTTTTATTTAATGTCTTGATGACTCTTTTTTTTTACTTGTGGGCTTATTCTTAATTAGCATTGCTTGAAAATTTCCTAATTATATTAGCATAAAGTTTTTTAATAAAAAAGTTCGACAAAAATTTGTTAATTGAAAATAATTAAATCCATCATCGATAAAAAAAAATCTTAATTGATATAAAATCCATGTGAAGGCTTTAAAAAAGAGTATCTGGCTAAAAACATAATAATTAACATTGACCAACATTTTTTCTAACTCTAATTAGTTAAGATTAAAACAATATGAATTAAATGGAAACTACGAAAAAGTTGAGTTGGTCACCAATCAAAATCAAGTCAACAAAGCTTGGATTGAGAGATTGTTAATTTGGTTGAAGTTGACCTGATGAGAAAATATATGAAAAAAAATATATAAATATAGGAAACAAAAATATATCAACCTTCATACTCCTATTCTTGAGTAAATTTTGATTTTTTATAATCATATATAATATTCAACAATTTTTCCTTTCATAAATTTATAAAAGCTAAAATTCGTTATTCAACAAACATTTTTTTTTTCACAGATCACATAAATTATTTCTTCCAAACACATTAGGAGTGAAAATATCTTCTAAAAGAAATTAACATTATTCAAAATGCGTTTAATTGTTTTTGGAAGAGTGATGTAAAAGGGTGAAAAATAAGTTGACGAAATATTTTTGGATAAAGATTACACATATAAATTAAAGGATTAACATATAACTTTTATATGTAATTAATGTTGTTAAATATTCGTTTACTTTTTGGGAAGAACAATAATATAAGGGTGAAAAGTCGAACGGGTATAATAACATCATGACGTACACACAAAGAAAAACAAAGACCGAAAAATCATTCAGAAATAGTAAATACGAAGGCTTTATAAAGACATAACACAAAAATGTTATTAAATATGCATTTACTCTCTTTAGAAGAAGATGATATAACGATGAAAATTAACGTATGAATGAAAAAAAGAAAAGACTGAAAAAAAAGGAAATTGGAAACAAGAATTTTCGCCTTAAGTTACAATGTCAGATGCACAAAAATGTTATTAAATATTCATTTTCCTTTTATTTAGAAGTATAATGTTATAGGAATGAGAATTACCAATGAAGATAACAAAATGCCTTGTGTATATAAATAAACAAAGACCAACCTGATAAACTAATTAAAAGAGTTTTATTTTAAATTTAGTTTATTTGGTGCAGAATTATGATTGTTGTTTCTGTTTAATTTTGTACAAAATTTTTGGTGAATTATATGTTAAAATCTTTAAGTGTAAAAAAATAATGTTTGAGTTATGACATGATGATGATGTATGGTTAATTTTATGATAATGAGATATTATATGTATGTATGTATGTATGTATGTGATGGTGATGTTTGTATGCTCTCGTAATCATAAAGTCGAATTGGTTTTTACCCAAAGGGCTTTGGTGAGTTGGGTAAAATAGTTTCTTTCGATTATAAGACTTTGACATCAACTTAGTAAGAGTGCTCTAACTGAAGGCTTTGGTGGGTAGTTAGAGTTTTTGCTTGTAAGTCTTATGGAAAGTAGGGAAAAAACCATTTCCAAAAGGCGTTAGTGTGCAGAAAAGGTAATGGGTGGTTATGAGAGAAGGACATATTTGATTGTTATACTTGGTGGTAATATGACTTAGTTGAGTTTATGAACATGTTAGGTGAGTTGTATGATGACAATGTATTGTTACATAACGTTTTATCTGGTTAACTCATCCTTGCATGTTTGTGGTTGTGATTTCTACTTGCGATGATCGTATGACTGGTGCTATATAGGAGTAGAGTGATATTGCAAATGTTGATTTGGATTAACAATAGGGAGGAGCTTGGAGATTGTATTGGGAAGGGTGTTTTTTTATTTCTGATGTTTTTGGAACAATTTTAGTTTTTTTATAAATAATGTATATGTCAGATGATTATGAAGTTATATATATTTTTTAAATTGAAAATTTTATTTTAATGAAATAAAGGAAGGTATTTCTTAATGCGAAAAAAAAATTCTAAGTATTTTAGAAGCATTGAGACGGGGTGTTACATTTTTTACTGGTTGGAAGTTTTGAAACTCATATTAGGCACTTCTTTTGTCATTTATAATTTTTATAATTTTTAGCTAGGGTAGTAAATTGTTTAATATGTAGGTTGTTAATTTTCAGTTTGTAGGCTTTCTAGTAGAAAATATCTAAAAGGTTTTAGTTTTCAGATTAGATAAAGACTGGACTTTCAATTTTACACCTCTACAAGTTTTCTTAGAATAGATGCTTTTATTTGAAGCTTTTTTTTATTATCATGACTACATAATGAACTTGGTTTACGTTGAAGAACTTTGGTGATTGTGTATTATCTACAATTTTGCAATATTATTTTTTAATTTATTTTATAATAATGTTTTGTGCAATTTACATTATTCAAATATTCTTTTCATTCTTCTCACCAAAGTCAAATTCAGAATTTTAGGTTTTGAGTAATGAAATCTTGATCTTGCAATTTTACATTTATTTTAATATGGAATCATGCTAAAATTAAGAGAATACATAGTTATCACCTTATCCAAGTGACTACAAAGTGAGTCTTGGACAAGAAGAGCAATAATCAATCACAACTAAATTTATGAATTTTGACTTATTCACAACTTTTGTTTTTCTCTTTATTAGCTTCGAATCATAGTTACATCTATTCTGAATCATAATTCCATCCATTCTTAATTCATAATATCTTATGTTTGAGCTTCATTATTGTGTTTTATAATATACTTTAGGCTTTAGATTGTTATTTAATCAACTGAAAAATCACACAACTACTTAAGGAAGGTAAACTAGGTAATCTCTTTAACTTAGGTTAGTTAAATTTAGGATTTATTGTTTTACTTGTTCTTTTGTAGAATTTAGTGCTTTAAATTAACATTGTGATAAAGTAGTTTTTTCAGTTTAGATTATTGTCCAAGCCATTGATATGCATTTTCATAGTTTTGCATACACTCACTTTTGTTGTCTTTATATGTTTTATGCATTAGTTTTCTAAGTTTCAGTTTTAATTGTTAATTCAAGATTTTGATGATTAAAATCAGTTCAAAACACATATTTTGTATGGTTTTAACATATTAATCATGTTCATATCATATGCAATGCATATTTTTCATTAATAAGTCATAGAGACATTTTCTCTAACACATGTTGCATTTTAGGTTTTCTTGTAGGCATTGTATTAAACATATTGCATTTCTTATCTTTGCATCATTTTAGCTAGTTTTAAAGTTTATAATAAGTTTCATATCATCTATTAATACATTTTATGCATTCATATCTCATTTCCATGCATTGTAACTCATCTTGGCAGATTAAACTGTAACATTCACACTATTGTAGACCAATTTTGAGTTTAGACTTAGAAATAGTTTCATTCATCATCTCATTTACATTTTAGGATGTGTTAGTGTTGTTCGAAGTGTTATTTCATATTTCCCCTATTGTTTTATATCAAAATCAACTTTATACATTGTCAATTCACTCAAAAATTTTGCTTTCTCCTTAGATTGATACCTTAGTTGACTTTATACTACATTAGGGGAAAATTGAGTTTTTACATGAACTAAAGAGACTAAATCCATAAAAAGTGGCGTTCCTACCGAGTGATTATGCATTATAGTGATTATGCAATTAGAGTGATTATGTATTCTTCTGTCTTGTACATAGTAGTTTATGCATTATAGATAGTTAGTGATAAGTGTTTGATAATTTTTTTTTTAGAATTAGTGTTAGCTTTGTTACTATTTTTTACTACTATTTTTTAGTACTACTTTTTGTGTTGTTTTTTCTTGTGTGCTTTACTATAGTGTATGAACATGTTTAGGCCAGATCATTCACACAAAAAAGAAAATAATCAATAAGATCAGACCAAATTGCAATGTTCATTGCATCAGCTGTTAAACTAGAATTTTGATTTGGAAGGAATGGATGTGCAACATAAAATGACACTGAATGAGTTGATTGATCCATACCTACCTAGATTCATGCAGATTCCACAAAATTTGAAGGGAGCAAAAGCTAAGTATGAATTAAAGTCTAAACTAATCAAGTAGTTACCAATATAACATAGACTAGTTAGAAAAGATCCATATAACCACTTGTTGAGATCTCATAAAGTTTCTAAGGATGTGTCAAAGTCCATATACCTTACATAAGCTTATTTGGAACTCTTATTTGCATTTTGACATTTAAAAATAAATAAAGATTGTCATTATTATAATAATCACTAAATATTATAGTTTTTCAATTTATTATACTTAAAAAGACTCAATTAAATTTTATGTTTTTTTGGTAAATTTGAATATTTTGAATTAAGTTCTTTATTATTTTTTGTTTTGTTTTATTGAATACTTTATATTTTCTAATTGAGTATCTTTCATTTGTTTTTTCCATTAATTGAGTGGTGTGAATGTTTATGCCTCTCATCATTTTGTTTACTTGTTTATATATGTTGAGAAATATGAGAGATTTTGGATTAATATAAAATGATATTGTTATTAATATAAAATAAGTAAGTTTTATTGCTTCAATAGAAAACATGTAGGATAACGAGGTATTCATTCTCTCTTATAACTTCTACATCATAAGTTACAACGATTAAGGGATTGTCATCATTGATGTAGGTTATTACGATAATCCATTCTTATGCAATAAAAATCACTTTTTGTTAGGGATGGCAAGGGAATGAGTGCGGATTGGACTATCATATCTCCATCCTCAAAGTAAAAAATCATCCTTATTTTCAAGGACAACCATATTTGTGTCTCATTTCCATACCTATCGGAGTACAAGTTTACTTGTACTCGCGTTTGTATTGTCTTTTTACAATTTCATATTAATTAAACAATTTTTTTATCAAGTATTATCAAGTATTCAATGTTAAAAAGGGTAAACATTTTATTTTCTCCAATAATTATCAAGAAAGTGATTATAATTTGATAATGATATTTTGACCCACACAAATACAAATTAAAAGTATCAAATAACAATTAAATAAAGGTAAGTAATTATAGAAAAAATTAGTTATAATTGCACAAATACATTTGTAGTAAACATTTTATTTTCTCCAATAATGATCAAGAAAGGGATTATAATTATACAAATACAAAATAAAAGTATCAAAATAACAATTATATAATGTTAAATAATTGTAGAAAAAAGTAATAAGAATAAAATGTGTATCCTAGAAACAAGTTGCGAAATTAAGAAAAAAAAGAGAGAGTTATACATGCATATAATAAGTGTAAGGATTTTTAATCAAAATCGATACGAGTTCAAACAATACACAAGAACAAAATCTACATTTTACATTAACTCTAATATCATTTTATATTAATAAAAATATTCATATTTTTTAACATGTAGAAACAAGTGATGAGATAAGATAAAAATCATATAACACATGAAAAATTTAAATGCCAACAACTTAATTAAAAAATATAAAAAATTTGAATATCCATAAATAAAAAAGTTTGATAAAAATATTAAATTTATCAAACAAGTGAAAATTAATTAAACATATATAAAATGATGTATAAATATATATATATATATATATATATATAACATATAAATAATATATAAATACAGATATCTGTATCAGTATAGATATATAAACGAAGATACGGAAAACCAAAAAACATGAAATTTCAAAGTAGTTAATCTGAATGAAAATAAACTCACACAATCAACTTTCTGTCCACATAAGTTTCCATTGCAATTATGGATGAGATACCGCAGCAATTCATGCAAACCAGAAATCATAAACTTTGAAAGATTATAGAAGATTAAGAAATACGTAACATGAAAAGAAAATGCATGCGCGTATGTATAAAAAGTAAAATCTAGATAAGGATCATCATATCTTTATATAACTTTTACAATTAAAGTAATAGCTAGCTCCTATTAGGAAAAGGTAACCTATAAACAAGAAAATATAATAAAGATAAGTTTATTACATTACAAGTGTTTTAATAATTTAAAATGATATGAAATCAAAATAAATGTATATAGATATATAGACAAATATAATCATACTTGCTCTCATTTCTATACTTAATTTAAAAATCTGATATTATTTTTACTCATATTGATAGTCACATCTAACCAATACAAAAATTCCTCATAAAACTAAAAAGAAAAAAAAAATCAACAGTAAAGATAAAGGAAAAGAAAGATTTATTTTTCATTCCTTAGGGTCATGGCCACCCCAAGATTTTTTACTTTTTTTAAATATTTTTAATATTTAAAAAAAATTAAATTGATTTTTATTTTTTTATAAAATACAATATTTAATATTAATAAATAATAAAATAAAAAATTAAACATAATAAATAATAATAAAATTTATTGAGATATTTCTTTTGTTCTTTCTCATTTAAAGTTTTAGTTTTTCACGTATTGTATTCATTTATTATTCTTGCATCTCTTCTTTATTTTTTTGTTTAAAAAAATAGAAAGTTAGACATAAATTCATTATCTCACTGTCAATTCTCATCGGTTCTCTTCTAAGATAAAAAAAATGTAATTTTTTCATTTCTCTTGATAAGAAAATATTAGTTTGATATTTAGTTTTTTTTTTCATGTTATGAGTTTTTTGTA
>Ga0099823_1004375_pt1 | contig 13787 bp, 18 predicted proteins | sample CowpearedBW_FD_76831 | JGI IMG/M metagenome (GOLD analysis project Ga0099823, IMG submission 76831) | Root nodule microbial communities of legume samples collected from California, USA - Cow pea red BW | ecosystem: Host-associated > Plants > Roots > Nodule | place: USA: California | collected...
AATGTGAATGATGCTTTGAATGATAGTAATTGGATTGTTGCTATGCAAGATGAACTCAATCAATTCACAAGAAATGATGTGTGGTTTCTAGTGCCTAAAACTGATGATATGAATGTAATTGGAGCCAAAATGGGTTTTTAGAAACAAAATGGATGAAGATGGTAATATAGTAAGAAAGAAAGCTAAACCAGTGACTAAAGGTTATAATCAAGAAGAAGGCATTGATTTTGATGAAACTTATGCACCTGTAGCTAGGCTAGAAGTTGTGAGGTTACTCTTAGCATATGCTTGCATGTGTAACTTTAAATTGCATCAAATGGATGTGAAAAATGCATTCTTGAATGGTTTCCTAAATGAAGAAGTGTATGTATCACAACCTCTTGGATTTGAGGATCATCTCTATCCCAACCATGTTTTCAAAATGAAAAAGGCCTTATATGATTTGAAATAAGCACCAAGACAATGGTATGAAAGGCTAAGAAATTTTCTCTAATCAAAAGGTTATGCTAGAGGTGCAGTGGATAAAACACTCTTCATTAGAAAACATGATAATGATGTTATGCTTGTTCAAGTGTTTGTTGATGATATCATCTTTGGTTCAAATAACAACACATTGTGTGAAGAGTTTGTTGCAGCTATGTAGGGAGAATTTGAGATGTTCATGATGGGTGAGCTTACCTACTTTCTAGGGCTGCAAGTCAAGCAACTCAAGCATGGAGCATTTTTAAATCAATCAAAATACTGTTTTAACTTGTTGAAAAAGTTCAAAATGGAGGATTGCAAGGAAGCTACTACTCCAATTGCAACAAATTGCCTTATAGATGCAGATGAGGCTGGCCAACTAGTAGATTCAACCAAATATAGAGGGTTGATTGGGTCGTTGCTCTATTTAACAGCAAGTAGGCCAGATATTCAGTTTGGAGTATGCTTATGTGCTAGGTTTCAATCAAATCCAAAAGAATCACATGTTAAGGCTGCAAAAGGATTCTAAAGTACCTTAAAGGAGCAACCAATGTTGGTTTATGGTATCCATGTGATTCTAACATAAATCTTAGCGGCTTTTCCGATTTAGACTATGCAGGGTGCAAATTGGATAGGAAAAGTACAAGTGGTACTTTCCATTTGCTTAGATCAAGTCTAATCTCATGGAATAGAAAAAAGCAAGCTTGTGTGGCACTTTCCACAGTTGAAGCTGAATATATTGCTGCTGGACATGGCTGTGCACAAATCATATGGTTGAAGCATCAACTTTTGGACTATGGTGTAAGGATAAGTAAGGTACCTTTGTATTGTGATAATACTAGTGCAATCAACTTAACCAAGAATCCAATACAACATTCTAAAACTAAGCATATAGAGATTAGGCATCATTTCATTCGTGATCATGTTCAAAAGGGAGATTGTAAAATCAAATTTGTTAAAACTGAAAATCAATTGGTCATGTTTATTTTCCATTTTACTTATAGTTGAATTCTTCATTCGTTGTCATATGATTACAATTCATGTAGTGTATAAACATAGACTTTGAATTAATTAAATAAGCTTTAATTAGCTCGCTAAAACTCTCGATCATTATAAGTATATATGACTAAGATTCTAACTATACTTTATTCATTCCAAACATCTATGATTAAACTATAATACTTTATTCTTTTATATATATTTTTATTAAGCAAACTAGTATACAAGTTTGAATTAATTAAACAAACATAAATTAATTTATCTAGTTTGATTGTTGTTGTTGATGCAATCAAATAAATGTCAATATTTTAATATAATGGTATTGTAATAATCATTTAATTGTATGCACTAATTATCTAGTACCTTGAATTGGGGGTTTGCTACAAAGAAAATTAATATGAAAGAAAATAACTAGGGTTAACCTAACCCAAGTCGTCTACCAAATAATTCAATTGAGAATTTCACTTAAAATAGTACCTATTAAAATTCACAGAGATTATTAAAACATAAAAACAATAAAGGGAGTTTTGAAGCAATAAATGATAAAAAAAAGACAAATATAAAGATAGGTTGATTCTCCAATTCTTTCATAGCCAAATGTTTCATTGACTATCAAATGATTAACATTCATTTAAGTTATAAACGAAGACCTCAAATGAATTAAATAAGCTTCAATTAACTCGCCAATAAAAAAAAAAATAAGACAAATATAAAGATAGGTTGATTCTCTAATTCTTTCATAGCCAAATGTTTCATTGGCTATCAAATGATTATCATTCATTTAAGTTATAAACGAAGACCTCAAATTAATTAAATAAGCTTCAATTAACTCACCAATATTTTAATTCATTTCAAGCATCTGGACTGAGATTGTTATACTTAAATCATTTCAAGCGTCTATGATTAAAGTAATAATTTATTCTTCTACCCTTTGATTAAGTAAACTAGTATACAAGCATTACAAGAAAATTGGCTATTATCTAGGAAAAATTATCTACGAAATATTTTTCAGAGAATTTTTTTTTTATCTACGAAATATGATCATAGATAACGTAAAAGTTCGTAGGTAACAAATCATTACATTACATACGAAACTTTAGTAGGAAGCATGATTGACTTTGGTGGGAATCTTTTATACGAAGTGTTACCTATGAAATTCAGTGTAGATAACTAATATCATAAAAAAATATAAAAATTATTTAAAAGAAACTTACCTTCAAATATTTTGTAAAATTTAAATTATTTTTTATTAAAAATATAATTTTTGTAAGCTACACACACATTATGTAATATTATAGGTTTGAGGAAAATTTTTTTCTAAAAAGTTAAAAACACATCAAGCTACAAACCACAACCTCCCTCGAAACCTCCTTCAAAAAAATTGAACTCCAGTGCTCGCTCCAAACCTCCACACAAACTCGACTCTGGTGCAACAATGGTGTAGTAGCACACAACGTAGCAGCTTACGTCTTCATACCAAGCAATGTAGCAATAATGCGAATAATTTGCGCGTTCACGATCTAGCTCCAGCCACACCAAAACGAGGTTCAAGTTGAGGTTCACGTTCACGATCACAAAACCCCCTTCACCATCCAAAAATTTGCGTACGGGAAGGAATCAGAAACCCTCGACGAATTGGGAAAGAATCGTAAGTGATGGGTTTAGGGTTTTACATTTTGGCATTTATGTTAGTATCTAAACCATTGTTTCAATTGATTTTGTCTTGGTTTTTTTTGTTTTGTTACTCTGTTTTTTCCTTTGGCTCTATTGCTCCATTTCACTGCATTCTAGCACCTCATATTTTTGTTTCCTAGGCTGTTATAATAGAACATTGTGAAAGAGTTCATGTTAGTGTAGGCTGTTAGCACTACATGTACCTTATCATTTTGATTACTTTTCACCTTACAAGGCTTAGAACATGGAAGGTAGAGCATAAACTGTTTATTTAAAAATTAAGAAAAAATGGTTGGTGTAAGAGAAGTGATGAGTCAAAAATGATAATTTTAAATTTTAAATACAATATAAAGGAGTTTTTTAGATATGATAATTTTCTTGAATCCTCCATCTTTTCATGCCACACCATTTTTTATGAACTTGTTAGAGATTTTGGGAAGTCAAACCTATAAAGAGCAATCAAAATCTATAGCTGAATTTGGTTTGTCTAGAAAAGAGTATATGTTGATGTTTAACCATTCTTACCATAATCATGTATGAATTTAAGCCCGAAGCTATAGCTAGCCATATATGGAGTCTATGAAATCTGATGTTATACTAATTTATCGTAACTTAGCGAGAAAAAGATGATTAGGCACTATTGTGATTAAAACTCCTCATATAGGTCAATGCTTCACCCTTTTTGGCATCTATATCTCCTTTCTCGGTGTGGTATTTTTGATCATGGAAGGAGATTGATGTTAGCACATTTTGAAGGTATGGTGCAGCAAAACGTACATTAACCTTTTTGGCATTGATGTCAAGCTTGGTTTGATAGGTTATTTTGTGATTCCAGCATATTTGATCATGTTTAGGCATTTCATTCCCATGCTCATGCATAAAGAAACATGTCCAAACCCTTTTCATTGCATTTAGTCCCAAAAATATGCGTGAAACACATTTTCTAAAATGTTGTCAAAACTAGTTTTGGTGAATTTGTTGTTTAGTTTAGTTTGAAACATGAATTTTGAGCATTTCAAGTATTTGGTTCAGTTTGATCAATCATTTTACGAATTTCTACATATCAAAACATGTTTATCTCATTCACATTGCATAAAACTAGACCTTTGACTATCTAAGACCAAAACCACAAGCTACAATAGTCTAAAATAGGTTATAACTTAAGAATTGAACTCTTTATGTATTTCAGTCAATCATGTATGTTTCTTTGTATTTAAGCATGTTTATTTAGCGTATAGGATCATGTGTGAGCCATCAATTATCCCATTCCATGCATTTTTATAGATTTTGACCCATTGAGTACATTCTAGGTTTTCTAGTCTAGCTTAAATTGGGAATTTCATTCTACATTCATCCTTTTGGTAAATTTTCTGTTTTAGCAGTTCATTTGCATCATATTAAACATGTTTAGATGATAGTCCCATGCATTTATGCACTGCTATACGTTTTCAACCATGATTGCGCAAAAATCGACATAATTAGCATGTTTTTCTCTTTTGAACATTGTGGTTTGGATAGTTATTTGGTGAGTTTGTGGCTACTGCACAATTTTGATCATTCTTTCTGCATATTTCAGTGTATTAGAACTTTGTGACTCCATTCATAGTTCAAGGAACTCATAATTCATATTGACATGCATAATTTCATTCATTTGTAGTAGATAGTTTGCATTCATGTAGGTTCAAATTTCTAGTTTCTAAATTCATGCATATCTTAGGAAATGATGTGTTTTAAGAGTTAGTTTACATCATAGTATACATGCTCAAACTATAAAAACAATATCTCATACATAGCACACAAACAGAACATGAAATCTATACCAATTTTCATGTGTGAAACACTTTTTTTTTATTAAAAGTGTTGTCAAGCTTGGTGTGATAGGTGATTTTTTGATTCCAACATATTTGATCATGTTTAGGCATTTCTTCCCATGCTCATGCATAAAGAAACATGTCTAGACCCTTTTCATTGCATCTAGTCCAAAAAATCTGCATGAAACTCAATTTCTAAAATGTTGTGAAAACTAGTTTTGGTGCATTTGTTGTCTAGTTTAGCTTGAAACATAAATTTTGAGCGTTTGGAGTATTTGGCTCAGTTTTATCAATCATTTTACAAATCTCTACATATCAAAACATGTTTAGCTTATTCACATTGCATAAAACTAGACCTTGGAATATCTAAGACCTAAACCACAAGCTAGATTAGTCTAAAATAGGCTATAACTTAAGTATTGAACTTTTTATGTATTTCAGTCAATTCTATATGTTTCTTTGTATTTAAGCATGTTTGTTTAGTGTATAGGATCATGTTTAAGCCATTAATTATCACATTCCATGCATTTTATATATTTTGACCCATTAAGTACATTCTAGGTTTTCTAGTCTAGCTCAAATTGGGAATTTCATTCTACATTCATCCTTTTGATAAATTTTCTATTTTAGCAGTTCATTTGCATCATATTAAACATGTTGACATGATAGGTCCATTCATTTATGCACTGCTATATGTTTTGAGCCATGATTGCACAAAAATAGGCATAATTAGCATGGTTTTCTCTTTTGAAAATTGTGGTTTGGATAGTGTTTGTGTGAGTTTGTGGCTACTAGACAATTGTGATCATTCTTTCTGCATATTTCCTTGTATTAGAACTTTGTCACAGCATTCACAGTTGAAGGAACTCAGAATTCATATTGACATGCATAATTTCATCCATTTATAGTAGATAATTTGCATTTATCTAGGTTCAAATTTGCATATCTTAGGCAATCTTGTGTTTTAAGAGTTAGTTTGCATCATATTATACATTCTCAAACTATAAAAACAATATCTCATACATAGCACACAAACAGAACACGAAATTTGCACCAATTTTCATGTGCTATGAAACACTTTTTTTATATTAAAAGTGTTGTCAAGCTTGGTTTGATAGGTGATTTTGTGATTCCTGCATATTTGATCATGTTTAGGCATTTCATTCCCATGCTCATGCATAAAGAAACATGTCTAGACCCTTTAACCTAGAACTACACATGACAGAACTTCATTTATATGCATTGGTGCATTTTACATTAAATTTTGTATTATCTAGTGAGCACATGATTTTAATAAATTTAAGGTGGGTCAATTTGTCTTAGATCACAATTTTTATACTCATGCACATATCTATCCTTTTTCTTTTTGTCGACAGAGTTGCATCATCTGAGATCCTAGCTTGGCTTTTTTGTTGGTGAGTAGGTTAAAGTTCTAGTCCTGAAGTCACACTATCCTCATAAAACTTCTTTAAGGCACTAGATTGTTGACTTTTTTTTACTGATATCTCTTATTTTTGGGTGCATCCATTTGTTACTATTTAAAATTCTGATACACACTTACCACTTATTATATATTATATATGTAAGAAATAAATACTATAAACACTACGATAGTTAAATAAATTATATATGTAAGAAATCTAAATAATAATAAACTTATTTTTGATATGGCATTGGTATGAATGCCTTTTCAAAATTCATCCATAAACACTATTTTGCTTTCCTAATTCATCTTGGGTGGATCTTGTATGATGAAGTTAATTATCCTTTGCTAGAATCTTTTTCAAGGTCTAGGTTTCATGTATTTTATTTATTGTTACTAAGTTTCATGTATTTTATTTATTGTTACTAAGTTACCTTTGGTGTATTCATCACTATTGTTATTTTAATATTGAGAACCCCTTGCTTTTCTTCAAACATGACTTTACACCCTACACTTTATAATTTAATGCATTATAGATGTTTCATTGTATTTATCAGTTGCTAGTAATTTGATCCTTGCTATTATGTATACCTATATTAATTGGTCAATGGGGTCAATGATCTGTCTCTTTTTGTATTTATCGCATTTGTAAGTTACGCTAGTCCTATTATACTGAAAAAACATAGATACATGAGCATAAGTATCGTTACTTCTGGTGTAAATCAAAATTAGATTTTTTCCTTCCTTTTATTCATGACAACATAAAGATATTCTAATATATATGTATCTTTTTAAAATACACAAATCATGACTTCATTTCCTTCAAGTCGTGGTTGGATGTATGATAGGATGTATAAGGGTAGAAGAGGTTTCATACATACTTTCGTAGTTGGGGTTGAAGAGTATGTCAAAATAACCTGTCAATAAAAAAGTTATGTTAATGAAAGGCAACTTAAATGCCCATGCAATAAATGTGAGTGTACAAGGATTTATGATATTCAAACAATCAAGGTCCACCTCTACAAGCATGGTTTTATGCATGACTACTTTATTGGAATTGATCACAGGGAATCCATAGAGTATAATTTCCATAATGTTCATGATGCTTCAGGAAGCAGTATACATGTGACTGAAGATGAAACAATTAACTCGATGCATGACATGTTGTGTGATGCTCTTAGACACCATGGGTCATTTGAAATACCAGAAATGAACTTTGAAGAGTCTCCAAATGAAGCAACTCAATGATTTTATAATCTATTAGTTGAGTCAAATGAACCATTATTTGAAGAGTCATCAGAGTTTAAATTATCAATTTGTGTTAGAATTTTAGCATGCAAGTCGAATTGGAATGTACCTAACTAATGTGTAGATTTTATAACAAAAATGCTTCGAGATATAATCCCAATGAATAGAGCCCAGAAAATTACTATGATGCTAAACGATTAGTATTAAGGCTTAGACTGACTACTAGAAGGATTGATTGTTGCATACAAGGTTGCATGCTATTTTATGACAATGGATATGGGAAAAATGATGGAGCACTTATCCGCTGCAAATATTTTGATATGCCTAGGTATCGTGATCGCAACACAAGAGCAAAAGCAAAAAAGCTTGTTCCGGTGAAGACAATGTTCTATTTACCTCTAATTCCAAGGTTGTAGAGATTGTTTGCATCAATGAAAATTGTTGGTCACATGTCTTGGCATCACGAAAATAGAAGTAGCTTGGGTGTGTTACGTCATCCCTCATATGGTGAATCTTGGAAGCATTTTGATTGGGCATATCCAGACTTTGTAGCCGATCCACGCAACATACGCCTAGGTTTATGCTCTGATGGATTTAACCCATTCACTCAATGAGCAATCCCTTATTTTTGTTGGCCAGTAATTGTCACCACATACAATCTTCCTCCTGAAATATGCATGACAAAGCCATTTATGTTCTTAAATTGTCTAATACCTGGTCCACGCAATCCAAAGGCAGGAATTATGTGTATCTTGAACCTTTGGTGGACGATCTAAAGAAGTTGTGGACTGATGTAGAAACATATGATATTTCAAGAAAGAAGAATTTTATCATTAGAGCCAGTTTAATGTGGACTATAAATGATTTCCCTGCATATGGGATGTTATCTAGTTGGGGTACTTAAGGTAAATTGGCCTGTCCACATTGTATGGAGCATTCAAAAGCCTTTACATTAGAAAATGGGTGGAAAATTGCTGGTATGACTCACATCATAGGTTTTTACCTAGAGGTCATGCATTTAGAAAAAAAGAAAAGCCTTCTTAAAAGGGAAAGTTGAAACCGATGGCCTACCACCTACAATGACGCCTGATTTGGTTTGGGGAAGAGTAAAGGATTTACCAATGGCCACAAAAAATCCTCGTTTGCCAAAATTACAAGGATATGGCTAGTTTCATAATTGGAAGAAAAAAAGTATATTTTGGAATCTTCCTTATTGGAAAGATAATCTCTTACGATACAACCTAGATTTCATGTACATAGAAAAAAAGTTTCTTTGACAATATATTGAACATTGTCATGAATGTCAATGGTAAAACAAAAGACAATGAGAAAGTAAGGATGGATCTCGCTTTGTATTGTAGTCGTCCTGACATAGAGCTCAAACCGCTAGCTAATGGCAAAAGGTTTAAGCCAAAAGCCAATTACTCTTTAAGTATAAAGGAAGCAACATTAGTTTATCGTTGGATAAAAGAATTCAGGATGTCTCTGATGGTTATTCATCAAACTTGGCAAGATGTATTGATGTTGAAAAGGGAAGGATACATGGGATGAAAAGCCATGATTGTCATGTGTTCATGGAGTGCTTATTTCCTATTGCATTTAGTATATTGTCAATGCATGCTTTGAATCCCTAATCGAAATAAGTCATTTCTTTAAAGACTTATGCTCTACGACATTGAGGCATGAAGATTTGGTTAAAATGGAAGAAAGAATTTCACTAATTCTTCGCAAGTTGGAGAGATTATTTCCCCCTGCCTTCTTTGATTCAGTGGAACATCTCCCAATTCACCTTGCATATGAAGCTAGAGTTGGTGGCCCAATTCAATATAGGTTGCTGTATCCTTTTGAAAGGTAATACATGATCAATGTATTTCATATAAAATGCATTTCTTTAACTATTGCGAAGCATGACCCATTTATTATATTTGTATAGATTTTTGGGAGATTCAAAGCGATCAATAAAAAATAAGGCAAGGATTGAAGGATCAATATGTGCATCTTACATACACCGAGAAACAACTTATTATTGTTCCCATTATTTCAAAAGTTATATGTTGTCAGTGCAAAGTAGTAGAAATGAAATGGGAGTTGAAAGCCATCAATTCATTGGTTAACCCAAAGAGAATGGGATTCGGTCCATGTTCATGTGTTGATCAATTGCCAAGAAGTGAAACCATACCTTGAGTAAATATTTTCCAACTATCCATTCCTTTCTTATAATAAAATTAACTCTTTTATTAAATTAACCTTCTGAATGACTTATTTGAATAGGTCATTCCTTCAATCTCAGGACTCAACGGCCTCTAGTCGCATACATGCTGATTTTCCTAAATGGTTCAAGAATCAACTATGTACTTGAAAATAAATTAACTTCTTCAATATTTAATAAATAAAATGACATTGAGTTTATGTTGTAATGTACGTTTACAATGAGGCTTTAAGTGTGACAAACCAACACTTGAGAGATTTATCATTAGGTCCTTTTATCGAGGTTGAACAATGGCACACATTATATGTTAATAGGTATCAGTTCCACACTGATGCATGGAGTCAAGGTAAAAAGACAATAAATAGTGGGGTTTATGTAAAAGGGCTAACAGGCGAAGGTGAAGATGATTTCTATGGGGTCATTAAACACATATACAAGATAGAGTACAATACTTCAAGCACTTCCAAGAAAGTAATTGTATTTTATTGTGACTAGTTTGATCCATCATGAAAAGGTACAAGAGTGGACTCTAAATATCTTGTTAATATTCGGATGGATAAAACATATGTGCCATATGATCCATTTATAATTGCTCATAATGTAAGACAAGTATACTATGTCTCATATCCACCACCTCGAGTAGATAAGTGTGGTTGGTGTGCCGTAATCAAAACAAAACCTAGAGGTCGCATAAAAGCTATAGATGTAGATGATGGTGTGCCTTACCAACAAGACCAAGTTTCACACGTTAATGAAATCATAGAAGTTGAACCTATTTTAACCTTCGAAGATTCAGAAAATGGTGTTCAAGACAATGATGTGAAGAAGAACATGATGAAGTAGAATTTGATGATAATGAGTCAAAAGAAGACAATGAACAAAAGAAGACAATGAAGAAATGGAATTGGATGATGATAGTTCTGAATAGACGTACTCTCATCATTTGTAATCAGTTAATGTTTGGAATGTTTGTTGTTAGATTGGACTTTTGTATGTGAAAGGCCTGGCTTGTATTAAATACTTTTGGATGACTGTAATTCCTCTTGTATACTTATTACACTGTATAGCACAAGCAAGACTAGTCTAAAATAGGCTAAAACTTAAGAATACCATTACGCTAGTTGCTGGAATAGAGTAGAAAAATACACTACTGAACCTTAAAAAAAAATTTGACTGTCTAAAGCTAAGACACCATTGTCCAACTACTCTAAAAATGTATAAATCTAAAATTGCACTAAATCCATATAAGCAAGTGTAAAGAAACTCTAAAAGCAAGTTTTAAATGCCAAAATCACACTTAATACATTTATGAACTATTACTTGCAACATACCTATTAATATTTAAGTAAATTTAACTATGAATATAAGTTTTCTATATCTCCTTAAATTTTAATATTTTAGTTTGCCTTTGCTTGCTCTTTACCGAGTTTACTTATTTTATTTTGTAGTTTAGAGCAAACAAGATCAAACTCCGCAAAACTGATTCATTGCCAAGGTTAGTAATGGCAATATTACTATATCATTATGATAATATTGGTTCTCATATCTTTAGTCTAAAAATGCTTTACTTTTTTGTCATTTACCTATTTTCTATAAATCCTTCCTATTGACATTCACTTTATGACAAATCTTACAGATTAGAATTTTACAACTCTGATAGGCCTGAATGTAACAGCCATAGTTTCCATATACCAAATTGCTTCAGGAATAGAAAAAAAAAGGTCAGATATAGTGTATATATTATTTGCATTGATAGTTATAATTTTTTGTGTTATCAATATGTTCAAAGTGGTTCTAAATGTACTTAGTTTACTTAATTTTTCTATTTTTCCATGTGTCATTTTTCATTTTCTTTATGATTTAACGTTTACTGTTTGAAATGTAATGAGGTGTGTGTTTTTGGTCTTTTAAAAGTGGAAACGTTGGCCTAAAAGAAGCAAGTGACATATGGCAGAATCACCTTATGCTTAGCTTTGGTTATTGTAAATTTTATCCATTAAACGACCATAGTGTTATTGGTACTGAGATTCAATATTATGGGATTAGACATTGCCCTTTATTGTAAGTTGTTTCTTTTTTCTGGATGAACTTCTATTTCATTACAAAAGAGAAACAACAAAGCCTGTTTCTCATTAGATGTAATATATACATCAAAGAATGCCTTTTTCTTATAAAACCTAAACCACAATGCTTTATACTAGATAAACTAGTATTAAAAAATGTACACTAACTATTAAGTTGTGGAACCTGACTATTAAAAAAATTTATATATAACTACTGTTTACATAATCTTTTCAAAATGTATACATAACAAAAAGTTATCCAAAACTTGAATCTTATTTATTCTAGTAATTTATTGGTTCAAAGTTAAATCTCATAATCATTGAGTTGATAGAACAAATTTATTTGTTTAAAGTGATTTAAGATTTTGTTTACTTCTCCTCCATCATACTCATCAAAACTCTCTTGTTTTTCCCCTAACACTTGGTGCATAGCATAATAGTATATGTTCAAAATTTAGGTGTTGTTGATTTTTGCTAGTGAACCAATTGTAGAAGATTAAGCAACTATCAATTAAAAAATGTGTGGTGAGGTTTCAGCATCATTACAACAAAAGCAACAAATAGAGACGTTTATGCACCCTCTTAATCTAGGATTCTCATTTTTAGGAATTTGTTTGTATTACAATCTCTAGAATGAGAGGAGGATGAAGAAATAGATACACTTCCTTAATACTCAAGAGCTAAAGAAGGACACTTTTGTATAAGACTAGGACGAGTAACACAATGTCCATTATGTCTGAAGTCCTTGATTAATGCTTCCAACATACAATTAAAAAAAATCAGACTATTGCCATTATTCAATATAGCTGGCCTAGTTCTCCTGGACTATTGCCATAAGGTTCTTCAAACTAACCTATATAAAGAGGAAAAATAGAATGCTAAACGAAAATCTACATATAAGAACCTAGAAACTACACTACTTAACAGCCAAATAGAGCACAAAAATAGACTAACCTTAAAACAACAACCTTAATCTATCTAGATTCTAGACTACTTCCTACAACTCTAAAAGTGTAAAATGAGACTGCAATTATTATAATCACTATTTGCTAATAAACTTAGTAGATGACTAAATGTGATTATTTAGCAGAGTACAAAATCAAACACCTGAATAAATGTGAAGCCTGAACCCTATGCATCCATTATAGAATCTCTTTGTTGTTTTGAATCTTTGTTTACATGGAACATTAATAAATATTGGCTTTTAACCAGTTTGACTCCTCTTCAACTGCGAAAGGTGTCTTGAGAAACAATTATTTGCCTCCTTTCTTTGGAAAATTGCTTGCACCATTCAACTTTATTCTTGAGGAAACTACACCTTGAAGTTTATAAACATGTAAATAGTTTACTAACATTCTGAATATTACAAAAGAAAATTTGCTACTATTTTCTGCAGAAATATTGAATTCACCCTAAAAACTTGAAAGAAACATTCTTAAACTGAATATGATTTATGTAGCAGCTTCTCCTAGCATACTTAACCACTAAGTTATTAATCTGCTTAGATAATGGGAAGCTACAATTGTCAAATAGTTAATTTACAAGTTTCTGACATCATTCGAGAGTCAACAAAACAAGTCTCAGATTCTCTTTTCAAATCAAATGAAGGAAAATCCATTATTATGAGTTGAAAATCAGAAAAATATTACAAAGATTATTCAGGTTCTGTATTGGACTTAAAAATCCAAGTATTTAATGGTTTCTGGTACTAAGGAAACCTTAGTTGTGTGGCTTTTAGAGCAACAATGTTCAAACCACAAGTATCTCGAACGACATTCCCTCTAATTTTTGTGGACCGTGATGGATGTTGATATGTCTAATTGCTTGCCCCACTTTATGATATAACTAGTGGATACTACTAATAACCATTGCTCTGCTAAAAAGAGAAATATACCCCA
>Ga0099823_1004380_pt1 | contig 13784 bp, 6 predicted proteins | sample CowpearedBW_FD_76831 | JGI IMG/M metagenome (GOLD analysis project Ga0099823, IMG submission 76831) | Root nodule microbial communities of legume samples collected from California, USA - Cow pea red BW | ecosystem: Host-associated > Plants > Roots > Nodule | place: USA: California | collected...
CTGTTGTCATGAATCCCAGAGGATGCGCCGCTTCTCCTCTCACCACTCCCCGGTAACATTAACAACACTCTTTTCTTAAATAAGTATTGTTAGGTTAGGCTGCTCAGAAATTATTCATTCTAGTTATATTATTTGGAAGGCTGGTTCATCTAGGAATTAGTGGGTTGAAAACAAGAGTAGTGATAGCAACACCCTCTCTACTCTAGCACTTTCTTGCGTAAAAAGAAAAAAACTAGCTTACTCTAGTGTTATAAGGCTTCTCTTCTCGCTATGCGTAGATATGTGGGAGAGTCATGGTAAGCTACATTGCCCTGAAATATACAAAGAGGCTACTTTTTATTTATTCAAAACCCATTGGTAATCGATCACGAGGACACAACTTCACTGTTGTGTTGGGCACACTTCACGCTGATGCTCTTTCTGGCATACTCCATGTTACTTTAAAGCTTATGGCAAACTAAAAATCATAAATAGGATTCATTAAGTATGAAGTGAGAGTCGTTGTGACTTTCAATAAATTTCAGTAAGTGACATAGATCTTGTATGCTTAAAAGAATGTATTAAAGAGTTAAGTTGTTAACATTTATTAGATAACAAAGTTTTTTTCATAGGCTTAACAGTGAAGAATGTGTTAATTACGGATTGGGATTTTAACCGCTAAATAGTTTTAGATATGTGTGTTTCAATCACAAATGTAATGGTTGATTTTCTAATCAATAATTATAACCCCTCTAATATTATCCTTTAATAAAGTGTACCCTCACTTTACAATGTGATAGGGACGCTAAATCCTTCATAGGATCTACACTTAGGGACAGGGGACTGCTACTCTTCCTTTTCATCTTCCATTCCCATCCAACTAAAGGATTATATACTTCTCCCTCTTTCTCGTCTTTCTCCAATCCTGGTATTCGGAATTTGTTTGACTTATAATGCATCCAGACCGCCTTTTTCTCTTTACAGATTTGTGGGACAATGGTGACGACTTCTTAACTACTTCATTTTCTGTAGGTTATTTACAGCCGCTGACAGTGATGATATCTGCACATCTCTAACGTATATCAGCAATGCAAGACCGTGGACAACCTTGATGGGTGTTGGCTGGGGATATGGTGCAAACATGCTAACAAAATACCTTGCTGAGGTTGGAGAAAGCACACCATTGACAGCTGCCACATGTATAGACAATCCTTTTGATTTAGATGAAGCTACAAGGTCCTCTCCTTATCATATTGTTACCGATCAGAAGCTCACTAATGGACTGATAGATATTCTACAAACCAATAAGGTAGATTAATTGCTTTCAATCTTCACCCACCTGTGCCTCCTTTTCACCCAGCTTGCATCAAGATGTCGCGTGCAATCTGTTTTTGTGGTCATACATATTTTTATCTGTTATACTTGAAATACTCTTAATGACTGCAATTATGACTTAGTTACGCACGTAATGATTCTGTAGGCACTATTCCAAGGCAAAACCAAAGGTTTTGATGTTGAAAAAGCTCTTTTGTCAAAGTCTGTACGTGATTTTGAAGAAGCAATATCTATGGTATCTTTTGGGTTTGAGGCTATAGAAGATTTTTATTCAAAATCCAGTACAAGAAATATGATCAGGGATGTTAAAATCCCTGTTCTCTTTATACAGGTACACATGCCACTATCTCAGTTAATGGCATCCTTTGCATGTTGTTAAGTTTTAATTTATCAAAAGCTGTATTATTTTGGGAGAAAATAGTATACTCCTAGTTACTCACAACACGCTGCAGAATTGTCTGCAATCGTATTTTTGTGCTTATGGCTACTAGGATAGTGAAGCAATTGCAACATCATTGAATTAATACTAAAGTGGATAACAAAAATAGCTATGCAAATCACGTCAGGTGTAGTTCCTATTTAGTTCCTCATGACTTATTTTTGTAATCCTTTGGGCATTAAGGTTAGAAAAAGAAATATATTATAAGCATTGATACAATTTTGATTGAATGGCATCATTGCGTTTGTTTGTATTTTTTGTTCAGTAGATAGATAAGTATAGAATTTAGAATGAGATCAATTTGGAAAATTTAGGTATACTAGAACGAGTTGAAGTAGCATGATTTCGAATAGACATAGAATTTAATTAGCATACATTGTTAGTGTAAAAAAAAAATTATTGTCATTCCATCACATGTTGCTACGTATGCTAAATCTGTAGGCTTCTATATTAATTTCTTTAGTCATACTCGGGATGATTTCTGATTAATTTGATTATGTAAAAGTTTTTACATTGACAATGCATGAAAATTAAGCTCATAGAAATATGCAGCAGAAATAAAAGTTCAATTTTAGTTTCCTTTGTAATCACTTTATTTGGCACTTTTTCCTCCATACAAACAATTATCACAAGAAAAATGTATATTAGAATTATTGTACCCTAATTGTACAACTGAGAGAAGATTCTCATGGAGTCCATTGTGTTGGTAATTTGATTGATATCTCTGACAGTAGTAATTCTATAGTGTTCCATCGACTATCTGGATGTGTGCTGACTGCTTAATCTGACATGGGCTTCTTAAGGTTTTCAGCAAATTCACTGAGCTAGTCATAAGATTTAGTGCCACAGAACCAACAAGCCAAGATTTAGATGAATGAAAATAGTCATTTGTTGCACCATATCAGTAGTAAAAACTGTTGGCACAACATTGTTGTTGACTGTAAAAGTAGTTGAGGTCCTAGCTGTAAACTTACAAGCTGAGGAATAGCAATACATAATAGTAACTTGGAAAGAATAGTCTGACGAGTTTGGGGTAAATTGCCTTTTGTTGTCATGTTCTGGCTTGCATAACTTGATATAATTTGTAGCAATGTGACTATAATTCTTGTAAATAAACTCTACTCTTGTATCTTTTCCTTTTTAGCCAAAAAAGTCATAGGTGATGTTACCAACTGTTAGAATGTATAGGTTTAGGCCTAATTCGATCCTGCAGAACTTGCTCCTAAAATGTGGTTTGCACTTATATACTTCATTTTAGTCATATCTTTAAACAATATGTGATATTTGATACATCCCTCATGTGAAGGACCAGACATCTGAATGGAATCCTAAGTATTTGTGGGTGATCTCATAGCAGCTTCATAAAAGCTTATCATATTTGCGAACCCCATGAACAGATAAGACTTTAAAACAAGAATACTTCCAGACCGATAACACAGCCAATGGTTGAAAATTTAGCCCATAATTTTTAAAACCAGAAATATTCTGACATAGACTTGCTTCCCCCGTGTGCCATTTTACACTCCAATTGAAATCATCTAGTCAATTCATTTGATTAATAAACTTTTTTCAAATATTCTCACATTGTTTTTGTAGTTTCATATAGGTGTAAATTTAAAACATATTGATTATTAACCCAATAATCCAATAGTCTTTGACTTTCCATGGAACAGATTTTTATGTCTTCTGTTGGAACTGGATCATTGACATCTGTATGCCCTCATAATTCCTTTCAGTAGCAACCGATTGAAAATGAAATTCTAATTCCTAGTGACACAAAATTTAGATACTACCAAAAATTTCTAAGTAATGAAAAAGTTCTACCAGATTTGTGTATAGTCCAAAAGATTGCTCAGATCAGATAATACCCAAACAACAGATAGAGACTAGGCAAAACCCAGACAAGGGAGATCACAAACAAGGAAATAACAGAAGTGATTCCATTGACATTCCATTTGCATTTGCAGCAGAGAGAAAATTAGGCTCTTGATACAATGCATATTTGATTGAATGGCTCTGATTGTCATTATTTTATATAAAAGTTTAGACTTGTTTTTTAGATAATATACTTGAATGTGACACTATTCAAAGCTAAATAAATTTGTCTCCGCAAATACGGTAACTGCCTAGCTTCTGCTTCTTTAGGCTCCCTTGCCCTTTTATGTAGGATTCTTAATCACTAATAATCTATAGACATCCGTTCATTACATGTTTTAACTGTTTAACACGAATAAATGTTATGTGCTAATCATGGCATTTTCATATTAGTTTTTTTTCTATTATTAATTCCTTTATGCATACATGCAAATGCAAAAAGTCTTATAAGAGGTATATTTTATCAGAGTGATAATGGGATGGTTCCCATATTCTCAGTTCCAAGGAACCTGATTGCTGAAAATCCATTCACAAGTCTGCTCCTATGTTCTTGTTTGGTGCCTAGTGTTACGGATACTGACATGTCTGCTTTGTCATGGTGCCAGCTTCTAACAATTGAGGTAACTATTTCTCTATCTATTTAAGGAAGTGGCTGTTCAAATTGGGAATTTTAATCCTAAAAGTGGAAGTCTTTGTCAGGGCCATATTTATTCCATTTATTTACAGGTTCTAACAATTAGACTGGATTGACCAGTTAGACTTGTTAGAAAATATGATAAATATATGATGATATCTTTTTTATATCAAATGTTTTGCGGTACCCTAGGATTTTTTTGGAATCACCAAATGTTAAGTGGAGAGATTCAAATCTACAACCCACCTCTCTCTTCTTTCTATTCTTACTACCAAGTATCCCCAGAGTATCCTAGATGAGCTTTTAAGATTTATTCTTCTTTTATTATGGTTTGTTTGCCTAATTAGGATCTTTGTAATTATAGACATATCTTAATAGAATAAGATTTATAGGCAAATCATATCATGTACAGAGGAATAAATCTCCTGTAGGTATTTGCATTTATTGCAATTAGCCTATATAAAATGGAATCTATTGTGTAGTTCAGACACTTAGATTGAGCAACTTTATGCCTCTCTTTTCTCTCTTTTAACATGGTATGAATTCCCTTAATTTGTGAGGTAGAAGTTGCTTTTATCATAATTAATTTTTTGTTTCCCTTGTGTTGAATGTGAGATTTTCGAGTATATTCTTGCAAGTGATAACCTGAGAAGTTATATATGTAGTGGCTTACAGCAGTAGAGTTGGGACTCTTGAAGGGCCGTCATCCTCTTCTGACAGATATAGATGTTACCATAAATCCTTCTAAAGGACTAGTTGTTGTAGAGGAAATAAGGTCAAACAAGGATGCTGAAGTTGGCAAACTGTTGAATCTTACTCGGTCAGATGCATTTAATGGATACTCTATTGATCCCAGTAGTGACTTGCTTGAAGAAAATAAGAATAACACTGGCCTCCAATTTAGGTCCCAACAACGTCTACAACGGAACTTTGAGCAGGATGATATGAGCTTACAGGTAAAAGATGGTCCATCACAGCAGACTAGCTCCAGTGAAGCAGATTTGATTGAAGAGCAGAATGTTGTCTCAGCAGATAATGTTCAAGTTCTACAGACAGCACAAGTGGTAATAAATATGCTGGATGTTACCATGCCTGGTACTCTAACAGAAGAGAGGAAGAAAAAGGTAAAACATATAGTTTTATTGCTAGGTGTCGTTTTCAGGTTTGGATATCTCGTTTCCTGTTCTTTCTTAGTGTCGTATTGACTTTTCTGCTAAAAGAACAAGACAGAGGGAGAACTTGCAGGTATGCCCTCAACAACAAGTGGGTGACAGGAACGGGGGGTGGGGTTGAGGACTACAATACTAGCTTTTTTCGCATATTTCAATTTTCTAAAATGGATTATAATTCATTTCTCAGCAACTTGTTCTTATACTCCTGGTGAATGTTTGCTTTAAGGGGGAGGGGATTTTCCAGGAATCTTGTTTATTGTGTCAGTTTGTCAAGAAAGAAATTTTTAAAATGCAATATTTATAATTTGGATTAGTCTGTACCTATTTACATTAAATCACGTAGCAGCTGTTGCTAAAGAAATTTTTTTGTGGGGTTTCAAAACCTGTAAATATTTATAGAAATGGAATACAGAAATAGCCAGGATTTGATGCAATGTTTATCTAAAAGATGTAACCTCAGGTAAAAGTTTTAAGGCTTCTGTGGGGTTTCAAAACCTGTAAATATTTATAGAAATGGAATAGAGAAATAGCCAGGATTAGATGCAAGGTTTATCTAAGATGTAACCTCAGGTAAAAGTTTTAAGGCTTAGAAGAAAATATTGTCAAAATAACTTATGCGTACGGATTCTTTTACGGATAACAGATACATTTTAAATGACTACGGTAGTTTGTTTCTTGCTGTTTATCAAGCATTTTAACAAAAACTTTGGTACTACGCCACTGTTTGAAGGGCATGTAACAAACTCTTTCCACTTTTTTATTTTATGAAATTTCAAAGCTTGTTAAATTGTTGAGAATCAACTAAATTAGGCTCTCATTTTCTATATAAGTTGTTAGCTTCTCAATTTCTGTGAACTGTGTCTGTTTCATGTTGTTAAGAATATGTAAAAATAATAGTTACAATTTTCACTATTTGGGCTTTATTTATGCTTAAATGTTTGGTAAGCGACTACTTGGTTTTCACTATTCTATTTTTATGTAACATCTGAAATACTTTATCTGGATCTTTTGCTAGTTTTAGAATTTTGTAATTATAGTGTCATTTGTTACAAACTTCCAGGTATTAACTGCTGTGGGTCAAGGACAGACACTTATGAAAGCTTTACAGGATGCTGTTCCAGAAGATGTCCGTGGAAAGTTGACAGATGCAGTGAGTGGAATTTTGCATGTAAAGGGCTCTAACTTGAAGGTAGATAGAATTGTGAATGTTTCTCAGTCTCCTGAACCATTACAAGGGCAAAAGAACCAAGAAAAATCCGGAGTATTAGATGCAGAAGTTATGGCTGAAGACCAGCCCTCTGTGAATCAGATGAAAAAAGCTAGTCCTATGGATGGCTCTGATAATGCTCCAGGTAGCATTGGCGAGCTTGCTGAAGGAACAGAAACAGAAGTTATTCCCATAGAGACACCAAATTCTACAAATTTAGCCCAGTCTCAAGCATTAAATGATGAAGTTGGTTCTTCCAGTTCTACCAGGAAAGAAAATGAGTCTAATGACAATAATGACCCAAATGAGGAATTGAAAGGAAAAGCTGTTCCTATTGTTGATTGTAGCAAGAACGAATTTGAAACAGGTTCTACACTTTACAATCCTGGCCATCCTGATGGAGCTGGTGGCTTTCAATCAGCATCTGTGGGCGAGCAGAATAGCCAAGACAGTGGAATCGCTCAAATAGACCTAAAGGATGAACAGAAAAATCAGGGTTTTTCTATGAATCATAATAAAAATACTTCAACTGACTCAAAAGAACCACCCTTTTCACCTTCTATGTCGGGGGAAAATAATTCCCTGGAGGATGAACAGAAAAATCAGGACTTTTCTATCAATCATAGTAAAAATACTTCAACTGACGCAAAAGAAGAACCCCTTTCACCTTCTATGTCCTCTGAGGTCCCAGCAATGGAAAGAAAAGGTAATGACAACGAGAAAAATAATAACAAGAATGCACATGTTGCACCTCAGACCAACTCCAATAATTTAGATTCTAGTGCCCCGGCCTTCAGTGTTTCTCAAGCATTAGATGCCTTGGCCGGGATAGATGATTCCACCCAAGTGGCTGTTAATAGTGTTTTTGGTGTGATAGAAAATATGATATCTCAGCTTGAGCAGAGTTCAGAGAATGAAGAAGTCAAGGATGGAAAAGATGTTGAACACAAGATAGAAGAAAAACAAAAGACTAATAGCCAAAGAAAGGATTCCAACACATCTGCTGATCCTTCAGTAGATGATCACCATAATGAAATGTACTTGAATAATGGTTCTTGTCATACAGAGGAACAACAACCTCAAAATGTCAGTGAAATTAGTGGGAACGGTGTATTTGATTCTCACAGTTGTAAGTCTAACCTGCACCTAGTCCAAAAGGAAAGTAACAGACATACTCAACTGGTTAACAAAAGATTACTTATTGATAAATGGGCTGGACCCAGACAGGTGGGTAGGGTGCCAGAGTTCCTAGCTGCAGGTTCATACGGGGGCTCTCCTTACAATGAAAACCTCAGCAAATATCTAGTTTCAAAGATTCCTATCAAACCACTTGATTTAAACACGACGACTGCATTACTACTAGATTATTTTCCAGAGGAAGGTCAATGGAAACTCTTTGAACAACCACAAAACGTGGGCATTGCTTCTTCTAATACTGAAACTGGTGAGGAGGCTGGGCCCAAGTTGAAGGCTCCCCCATCTTCAAAATCTTCTAATGCAGAGCATTATATTGAACAACCATATGTAATATTAGATTCTGAAAAGCAACAAGAACCTGTCAAAGAGTTCATTACAACAGATACTGAGAACAGAGTCACAGATACCAGTGTTGATAGGTCAGATGAATTGATACAATTTGTGAAAAAGAAGGTATTACATTCTTTAAAGAGAGAAGTTGGTCGCAAGCTGAATGCTGCAGAAATGATAGAAATGAAGTCAGATCTTGCTGAAGATCTGGAACATGTGGCAAATACAATTTCACAGGCTGCTCTTCATTGCATGGTGCAACAACTAGATACTGAAAGTCAAAGTCTAAATGTTGAGGGTGCTATAGAAAAGGTTGGTACTCTTGACGGGGAGCATATTGTTAGCGTAATTTCATCCTCTGTTCAGAAAACAAACTGTCTGAGAAAAGTTGTTCCTCTTGGTGTTATTGTTGGGTCCATCTTAGCTTCCTTGAGGAAATATTTTGATGTAACTACACTTCATGATGATCAGAGAAGATCTCTGATCCATGAAGATGGGGGAAAACCTAGCAAAAAGAGCCATGGCATTGGAGGTGCAACAGGGATAGATGGAGAACTTGAAGAGAAAACTAGTTTGGACCATCCTATTCAGACAGTGACAGTAGATGTAGAAAGTGCATCGGCAGATACAAGCAAAAATACTGTCATGGTTGGTGCTGTTACTGCTGCTCTTGGGGCTTCTGCTTTACTTATGCAACAGAAGGTATTAGTTTCAATTGGTTCAGATGGAAATGGGATGAATAACAGTTTGCTATTTTAAAATTGAACTGCCAGTTTCATTTAAGTAGAGTTGTGAGAGTTTCAAACTTAAAATTGCTCTATTCCAGGATTTCCAACAAGAAAATGTAACTGCTGAAAGCTCAGCTTTGAAAATGGAAAATCCCCATCAAAAGGAGCCAGATCAGCTTCAGGAGGAAGTCTTTGAGAAGAACCAGAATAACATAGTCACAAGCCTTGCTGAGAAAGCCATGTCAGTTGCTGGTCCAGTTGTACCTACTAAAGAAGATGGTGAAGTGGATCAAGAAAGGTCTGAACACACGTTTTAACAACATCCAAGTGCTTCACTGCTTTTCTTGTTCTATGCAGAGTTAACATGACTTCCCTCTGTTGACAGACTGGTTGCGATGCTAGCTGATTTAGGACAGAGAGGTGGATTGTTGAGGCTTGTTGGAAAGATTGCTTTGCTGTGGGGTGGTATACGTGGAGCAATGAGTTTGACAGACAGGCTTATCTCATTCTTACGTATTGCTGAACGCCCTTTATTTCAGAGGTAACTTGAACTGGAAGTGTTCAATTCATCCTATGTTACTAAGTAGTGCTAATAACTCCAGCCTTTCCATTTTTGGAATTACTGCTGGTTGAAAATGGAAGCTGCTTAGATTTAATATATCATAACCTGTTGAATTACAGGGTCAGATTTAAAGAAAAGATAAAATTTAGAGAAGGCCTTCTTATTCACTGCAGCTTTTTCAAAAGCATCCAATGTAGTTCTTTCTAACATGCACTCAAGTAGGAATGTATATCTTCCCTAGGTTCTGCTATCTATATGGTTAAGAGCTAAGAGTGTGAACTTTTATCTTTATATAACTCTCAAACTCTGCGTTTTTCTTCTCTTCTAGGATTTTTGGGTTTGTTGGCATGATCCTTGTTCTGTGGTCTCCTGTTGCCATTCCATTACTTCCAACAATTGTTCAGAGCTGGACCACAAAGACTTCATCCAAAATAGCTGAGTTTGCTTGCATTGCCGGCCTGTACACTGCTATAGTGATACTTGTTATGTTATGGGGGAAAAGAATCCGTGGATATGAAAATGCATTTGAGCAGTATGGGCTGAACTTGGAATCACCACAAAAGGTAAATGTTAGAGATAAAAAATAATGGACAAGTCCTTGGATATTACTTCTAAGTTTTCACTCCTGTTTTTACCTTTGCTTTCCTTTTTTGTTTGAAATATATATGTTAAAATTGAAATTACGTGTAGCATTAATTCAATATCATAGATAATCTTTACAATGATGTAGAAAATGACAATTAACAATATGCTAGAATTTGCTTTGAGGGGTGGGGGACAGTTGAGGAAACCCTTGTTACGTTTGTAATAACTACATGTTAGAATGTAGCAAATGGGAATTGATATGAAAATGGTTCTGCTGTGTGCATTTAATAGGTAAACTAAGATGATACTCATTGAAACATTTACAGTGATTCTTACTTGCTCTAATTTAGATGTGATTTATTGTTAATGCCCAACATTTACATTTTACTTTAAATTGCAAAAGAATAAGAGATAAGAATAAAGCGAAACATGATGTATAAGAGACTAGTAAGCAACATTCTTCCCTTCTGTAAAGTCAATTTGGCTTCATTCTTCCTGTGTTGCTTGTCTCTAGCTGGAATTAATGCTCTGGTTCCCCTTTGGCACATTCTTTTTTCTCCAATTTTTGAATGGGAATAGAGCGTCAGGAAATAGGAAATTTTATTGAATATATTATTCATTAGCATTATTTGTGTACTTGATTCTTAAAGCAAGCTTATTTTTAAATCCTTGCTGCAGCTATTTGAGTTCTTGAAAGGTTTGGTTGGTGGAGCCATCTTCATTTTTTCAATCCATGCTGTGAATGCATCTCTTGGTTTTGCAAGTTTCTCTTGGCCTCATATTCCAACATCTTTAGATTCCCTAACTCGGCTAAAAGTGTATGGACATATGGGTCTGGTAGTTGTTCAAGGAACTGTGATGGCAACTACTATTGCACTGGTGGAAGAATTGCTTTTTAGATCATGGTTGCCCCAGGAAATTTCAGTTGATCTTGGATACCATCATGGAATTATCATTTCAGGGATGGCATTTTCTTTCTTGCAGAGGTATGTCTTCTTTTCCGGAATCAAAATTTGTGTACTGTATTAATAAGTTCCATCTTTTAAACAGGTAAGGCCTGATTCATTTATAGATTCGCAATTTGTCTAATTTGTTAAAAAAAGGTTCATGCACCTGAATGAAAACCAATTTGTGCTAAATAGCAGTGACGACTACAGAAAAGTTGTATGCACAAGAACAATTTGTGAATTATTATCACTTGGAAAAGGTTACCTATATGAGGGGAAAAATATCTTTATTGAATTGACTAAACAGTACTTAAGTATATATAGAAAACTCTACCCGTAGAGTAATGATAGATGTCTAGTACCTTAAGGCACCACACTCATAATGATTACAAGATCTTGTATTTCAGCAAAATATTTTCTCCTAACTCAATATAATCCTCTACATCTCTATATACTAAATGTCATAGAAGTATTGGAAGCTAATTATGTTTTTGGTTCAGCTCTCGGTCCCTAATTAATCTATTTAAGGATCAAGTCTCATTAGACTGTATTTAATAGTTTATCATACATCTTAACAATCCAGCCAATTGCATTCAATACAAAACATAGACAAACTCATGGACATTAAGTCCTTGTTCAATCTACAAAACTAGTTTATTTGGTGAATTTTTCTAAGTTTTATAAGCCCTTTTTAAGTCATATATCGAAAGACTCTAATTAAGATGAGCCAAGGGTGACTGCATTCTTTCTTAAACTTTCTCCATTTGTGCCTGTGGGTCAAAGCATTCTTTCTTAAACTTTCTCCTCTTATGTATAGTTCTTCTCCACTTTTTGAAGTGAGATATGTCCTTTTAATGAAATATCCCCTTTTTCTTTTCTAGCTTTGTGTATAATCCACTCTCATTCTGTCAAAATCTTTTCTTCTCTTTTATGGAATATTCAGGTCTCTACAATCAATACCAGGACTTTGGCTTTTAGCTTTGTCTTTGTCAGGTGCCCGACAGAGAAACGGAGGTAGCCTCTTCATCCCCATCGGGCTACGCACAGGAATGACGGCATCCACTTATGTGCTGCAAAATGGTGGTTTTTTAACATATCATAATAACTGCAACCTTCCTCTCTGGATAATAGGGAGTCCTTTTCAACCGTTTAGTGGTTTAGTTGGTTTGGTATTTTCTTTATCATTGGCTATACTTCTCTACCCCAGACACACTTTACAAAGAAAGGAAGCTCAGGAATAGGTAAAGAATTTAGAAGTAATATCACTACAATTTTGAATTTGGCGATGCTATCGTGTTAATATGCCAAAATTGGAGGTGGCCAATGGCCATTTTCGATTGTACTATATCTGTACTGTTAACTGGAGAGTAAAGAATGAGAAGACAGCAATTGACGGCCAACAAAGAAAGATAAAACTTAGGAACCTTAAAAGCTTCAATTCTGAGTACCGTGTAAAACTCTCATGTGGAACCTAGTGGCAGGCACCAATCATGATGTGGGTTTTAGATTTATAGATTATAGGTATAATGTAGAAGATGAAAGTAGAAAAGCTACAAGTTTGTACATATGTTTTGTGTTATATTTTGTAGTCCATCATCCAATCAAAGTGTACAGTAGGTTTAGTGTAAGTTTTGGTAGTTGTATCACTATTTTATCACAACACAATATGATGCACAGGAATTAGGATATATATAGATAGCTCGGGTAGATATAAGTGCTGTTTTCGTTTTCTTTCTCCTATGTCTGCCATTTTCAATGGCATATTCATATTGTAATACTTGTATCCAATGATTTTGCGAAAAAATTTAAATGTATCCTTGTCATAATATCATTTTCCGTGTTATACTGCACTTCCTAATAAATGTCTATTTTTATTATCATTTGCCATGGGTTTAGAAAAACCTAAATCACATTTAACTTTGTTCCTGCTTCATGATTTCTATATGCATGAGTTAAAGAAAAACTGTTTAAAGAATTGAAAATTCAATCTAAATCCTTTCAATTAAAAAAGTAATACACTATTTTAAATTTAAACAAAAAGCTTAAAATTAGTATCAATTTCTTTCAATTGTAGATATAGACTTGTTATTATAAAAGGGTATATATACAATTAGATGAGAAAGGAAAAGGATATATATATTATTCAATTTGTTTATAAAACTATGATAATTCAGTTCTTAATTAAACGCTAATAGTAAAATAATTTTGCCAAAGGTACTAGTGATGAATTAATTAATTTTTTAAGAAATTGCTTAAACCACATCATAAGTGCCATGAAAACAAAACATTATAATGGTCCATAGGTATTGCGTTTGCATAAGCTACTTGAAAATAATTCTCGTTCCTCAGATGTTGAGATTTAAGTCAATGTGTATGGGCCTATGCATGGGGCATGGTTATGTGCATGAGTTTATTTTCTGTTTTTTCTGTTGAGTCTGTTACTCCTTTTTCAGTGTATATAAACACCATTGTTTTCATACTTCAATAACATGAGAAAATCTTCATTCTCTATCAGTAGCTCTCCCATTTACATGGTATCAAGAGCTCTTTACCGTCCAAGGACGTGAGTTGTGTGTGCCTGCAACCAAATCAAAAGTTGTGTATAGTGCAGTTAAGTGAGAGTGCAAAGTGGAAGGAGTGGTGTCTTGGTTCGTAATCAAGAAAGGTTCCTGTGCATTCTTGATCTGGTTCGTGGTGTAGCATGGCTGATATGGGTGGGATGATACAAGGGGGTCTACCTATCTTTGATGGTAGCATGTTCAACGATTGGAAGATTAAGATGAATGCGATCTTC
>Ga0099823_1004383_pt1 | contig 13782 bp, 4 predicted proteins | sample CowpearedBW_FD_76831 | JGI IMG/M metagenome (GOLD analysis project Ga0099823, IMG submission 76831) | Root nodule microbial communities of legume samples collected from California, USA - Cow pea red BW | ecosystem: Host-associated > Plants > Roots > Nodule | place: USA: California | collected...
AAAAAAAATTCACTTAATATTTGAGTAACTATAATATTAATTTAATTTGTAATTTAAATAATTAAATTTAAATATTATTAATTTATAATAACAATTAAAATTAAAAAAAAAAAAGGTATAAAATACTAATCTACATCTAATCATCAAGCAAACAAGGAAAATAAAAAATGAATATTTCTCTAATTTTCTCTTTGCTTAGTTTTTTGTCCTATACTGTGTAATAGATCAACTACAAAGAATTTTCTAACCAACTGCAGAGGACTTTTACCGACTGATTCAAGTATCTTATGTTTTATTGTTAATGTCAACACAAATACGTATAGAAACCAATATTTTATAAAGAACGCTTAAAATAACTAGACAGATTTTTTTTTTTCAAAAAATAATTATTATAAATATAAAATTATCAAAGTCATTACAAGTTACATAGATGTCAATTTACCTACAAAATTTCATACTAATTAATTTCCGATTGTAACCATATTAGATTTTACTATATGGGTTATATCCGATTATATACAGCAGTGTTAATTGAAAGATTTGACAAATATAACATTTTTAATAAATGAAATTTTTTAAAGAAATTCTATAAGTTAAATTTTATTCTGTAAAACTCATCCATAACAGTTCAAATGACTATTATTTTTGAAAAACCTATAATTACAACACATTTTTATTCAACCAATTAAAAATGAATAGCAATGAACAAAAACATTAAATTGGAAATGAGAGCACAACTCCGTATTTTTTTATTACTTGATTTGTGAAAATATCTAACATTATGCACTTATAACTCATCAAAAACAAATTTAATTTTTAAAATAAATTTAATTTTTATGATACTAAATTATATTATGTATGTGAAAGTCATTACATGCATACACACCAACAAATATATATACATATATCAACATCCTCTACATTTCCAATTTATATTAAACCTAGCATCTTTCTGGTAAAAGTGATTTAGCAATACTGAAAAAGGAGAGAGATGATATAAACGAATAATAACTATTCAGAGAATACAGGTTAGAGAAAATTTGAAGTAACAAAAAAGAAAATGTTAATTAAATTTAAAAAATAAAATGGTATCATTATTCACTTCTTAAAATTCGGCCAACTAAACGAATTTTTCATTTGGAGGATCTACACATGAATGGAGAGATTAGCACTTAGCAATTCACATCTATATGTCGTGTCCACTGTTTCATAGAACTTCATACCCTGTGATTTCTTGAATTTCTTAAGACTTATGAATTCTTGTGTCAGTTTACTCAGTCATCTCAAATTCACTAAAACATTCTGCTAAACACGATTGTGACAATAAGTCGTAAATAAGGAACCATCCCATAAGTTCTTCCTCACTAATCATTGTTCTATTAGAAAGGGTCAAAGGGGGCATGGATGCGAGAGATTTATTTTTTGAATCTCAAACTTCAGGGGTGAGATTCTAATAGTCTTTACTTCCATACAATATCAACGAATAAGGACAGCAATCATCTCCACGCTAAATATAGAAGAATATATGTGCAGAACCAAATGGATTGGTCAATACCTGTTACTATGCAGAAATTCGGACACTTAGTACATGCACCAATGAAACGAACAACATTTTTATGTTGGACCTGCCTGCATTCAGAAATACACAAGTCAAATTGTCAAAAGATTTTCACCGAAGAGAAAGAACAGAAACTAAATGAGAAAGTGATTGGCAATTGGTCTTTAAATTTATTTCCTAAAGACCACAAGATAAACTAAATATGGAGAAATCCCAACACAGAACATCAAACAAAAAAAAAAAAGCAGTGTAAGGATGCTACAACTGACATCAATTGTCAGAAGGTTCTAGTAAACAGTTGTAAGGATGCAACAACTAAGCAGTTACCTAAACTGATAGTTTTGTCATTGAAAACGACTTCTTAAAACTTGGTGATTGGTACTTGAGTTGACATTTCAATTTATCCTTTACCAATTCAAATTTGTATTCCTCGACAAAAAGATAACATAATTGTTCCAAATAAACTCTATCGCACAACACAGAATAACAAATATTTGATAAACTTTTAGAAAGAGAATTGATACAATTAATTAGAAAAACAAGTTATGACATGCATGAAGTATGGTCTTAAACTCTAAGCAGCAAAATACTGACCTCAGAATTGCGACTTCTTGAGCAAACTCGTCCTCTAAGGGATCATTCAATTGCTCAGATCTCAGAACCTTAACAGCAACATCTTCCCCGAGATAAACTCCTCGATACCTGGGTATGAATCATAAAGCAAATTAGAAACAAGATAAATATTATGATATGGAGAAGAAAAAGAAATAGAAGTTAAAAAAACAACACAACTCACAAATCTCCAGAGGATCCAGACGCTATTTTTTCTCCTAACTTCAGCAACCTCCTGTCTATGTCCCAATCTCCAGATCTTCCCTCTGTTGCGAAGGCTTTCTCAACAGCTGAATGAGAATTGGAAGAACGGGACCATGACCCCTAGAAAAAGGAAGAATATTGATTAAGATCTTATATGCCGTGATTGTATACTATGCAAAAGGAGCTACCAACTTCAATTATTACTATATCACAAAAAACAAAAATGGAATAAAATGCAAATACCTCCTTAACTTCCGCTAATACGTCATTTAACCCCAAAATGCATTCAGAAAACATCCAGCACAAAATGTTTGTAAAACTCCAGTCAACCCAATAAATATGCACTTTATCACTTAAAAATTCAAAGGAACTTCATGTGATCACTTGAAACCACAAAAACTCTAAAGCAGCAGTTCTTCTAGTAAGTGTAACAACAGTCATCTAATAGCTCAGTCAGTGACAGTAATCAATCCAACTCAGGACCTACACCTATATATAGGTTGTAACAGGGCTCAGTAATGTGGCTTGTATTCATTTTTTCTTATATCATTGAAATCAGCCTACAGGAGCAACAGTTTTCTCTCTATAAGGGTACCAAAGCAGACTGTTGTTGCCAGGTCAAACACTAAGGCTGAATACCGCAATCTTGCAGCTGTTATTGCATATATTCTTTGGAATCAAACTCTAATGCATGAAATTTCTGTTCGTTGCCTCGCAACAATTGTGTTCTGTGACAATCAGACTGTAGAACGCATAGCCCATAATCTTATTCTTCATGCTCACACAAAGCATATGGAATTGGACCTCTTCTTTAGTGAAAGACTTATCAGCAAACAAATTCAGGTCCAGCACACCCGTGTACAGACCAGCTTGCTGAACTGTTAACCAAGCCAATTTCTACTTTGCATTTCTTTCATTTAAGGTTCAAACTCAATGTCTTTGAGCTCCATTTGGACTCTAACCTACCTTTAGCTAGTTGGAGGTGAGAACATGTTTTCTGCGTAATTCAGTCTAAAGTTTTTTATTGTATTATGTTAGTTCTGTTAGTAAGCGTAAAAGCTGTCATTTAGGTCGCGACATCTGCAACTGTCATATCAATCCGACTCGGAATCTTCACCTATATATAGATATTAACAGGCTGTGTCTTATATTCGTTCTTTCACAGTCAATGAAATCAGTTTACAACAGAAAAAGTTTTCTCCCAAGTAGTGTTATCAAATTTTGGCTATTACAGCACCATGGCGGAAACTGGTAGTGGTTTTCCAACATGCAGCCGTATTTTGTATGATTGGTGAGTTTGTCCAGCTTTTGATAATTTTTAAAATATCCACCTTATGGGTTCGGAGGCAGGAAGAATTGAAAGATCTTCTGGAAATGGTGATGCAGGCTGATGTTGTATGGGGTCATAGAAATAAGCTGGGTTTTAATCAGATAATAGCCCTTTGACATTATTTCAGTAGAGTATTAATTTTTGGTGTCCCTGTGGATAACAGCCCTTTGACATTATTTCAAGGAGCAGTTTGGAGACTAGGATTCCTCTCCTAGAAGTGCAGATGGTCAGTCACTTTCAACAATTTTTTACCTGAATAAAAGGTTACTGGCCAAGTTAAATTCAAAATTACTAAGTGTTTATGTTAAGCTTGTTAAGTGGTCTTCCCCTATAGGCTATAACCCATATTCATTAACCATTTTCAAGGAAATTGTACAGTAATTACACTTCCTCATTCCAGGAAATACAAGTCAATGAAAAAGAATCATTCATTCATTCTTTAGAGATAAAATTCTAGCCTCTCACACAAAACCAACATATGAATGTATAGATACAAAGTCAAGGAGACACAACGCACCTCACTTCTTGCAACAGCTTTTTCCATAGCATCATACAATTCATCTGTTTCCTGAGCACAAGATTGCAAAGTCAGCGATATTTGGACTCAGCATACATCCCTGTCATAAGAGAAATATAATAACAGTCCCCTTTAAATCCTACAAACTTGACTCCCAATATAAGACCATTTTTTTGTCTTAACTGAAACTGGTAAGATTTTTCTTTTATAAATAATTATGACACAGATGCAACATGTGTGGGTATAAATAATTGTCATCTTACCTAATTTGCTACCAAATCAGAGCTCATATTATTGTATTATGGCTCAACCACCAAGCATAAATTTTGTCGTCAATTAGAATATACAGTGTTTGCAACAACACAAATACAACAGTTCAATTAACATTCATGAAAAATGGCAGGCTTCATAGATACAACTCTGCAGAGATCTTCAGGGGAAACCAAATACAAATTCATCAGAAGTAGTTGTGTACCTCTACTGGCCACCCATCCACCACAAACACATCAAGGGAATAGCCATCAGTTGTGGAGAAAACATGTGCTTCACGAATGTTAAGTCCAATATCAGACAGCAAAGCTGACAGCTAAAAGAAAATAATATCCGTTATAAACAATCATGCTATCCCTCAATTATGTGGTCAAATTTAACAAACTATAACCTCACATTTGATTACATCAACAAAGTGAAGCTACATTTACACTTAATACAAGGGAAAGCCCAAATTTCCACTCTCAAGCTCTTGTGAGTAAAATCCACACCAGTTTTTCTATTTACACTTTGAAGCACTTTTTTATCCAATGTTTACGTGTTATTTAAGAATACATGAATATACAATAATACAAATCACTGTCAGTATGAATCAACAACACACCAAAACTACACATTAAAACATTTATATCCAGCATTCCATATAAGCATTCATATATCTTATGGCTTCATTTTTTGTATGCTTGAAATGACAAGTTAACACACAGACCAAAACTTCTTAATAAATCTCCAATTATGAAATACCTTTTAATTTTGAGGAAATTTCTGTTTCATTAAGTTGATAGAACTATGGAAATAAACCTTTATATTTTGTTCTAAGTGGATTGAAAATTTTCAGCTGACTATAGTTTGGAGTTTCAAACTTCCAATTGACTTAGAAAATATATAAGTTAACATAAACAACACATAAGATAGACTCTACAGACATACCTGGCTTAACAGCTTTGGCTTGTCAACAGTAGAAAATATTATTTCATGAACTCGGATACTTGAATGTTCATGCCTGTATTTTAAATTGCAATATTCAGGTACTACCTTAATTTCAAATATGTTGAGTTACATATATTGATAGACTTGAGATATAAAGGTCCAGTTCCTCCATCAACGTGAAACAAGGTTAAAAGTCTATCAATCATAGTGAATATAGTCCTGAAACTAGTAAATAACATAAATACACAAACAGATACAATGAAATATCCTCCAAAATGAAAAAGTTAACAACATTTTTAAAATAAACATACTCTAAAGTACTAAACAAATTCTTCTCACATGATGCTTATATTTAAGCCTCATCTACTTTACTTTATATGAATCTCTATATGAATTTTTAGAAGAGAAATAACACCTTTCTTCTCTGATTTGATCTCCTCCCCAAACCCCAAACCCAAACAAATCCTTCCTTAAGAGTTACACATGCATTGAAATGAGGAAATGTTCTAGCCACATAATCTAAAAAATAAGCTTTTTGCCACAAATGCGGTCAACAATATCCAACAGTCCTTTCTACTTCAACTGGTATTTTTTGATTCCAATATATTCTATTGAAGTAAATATTAATAAAAATAAATGTTTTACACAAATTTTGGCAGCAAGTACAAGTCCAAGCAGGAAAAAAATTGAAGCCTTGTATACCAATTTTAACAAAAGTTTCCATACTGCTATTTCAAAAACTAAAAATGGTAAGGACCAGTGTTGTACCTCTGAAAAAAATTGTCAGTGAGAAATATTTCCTCTGTCTCCTTGGACTTCTTTCTAACATCCAAATTTAAGTCCTCGAGCTTTGAGCAGGGCTCAAACTCATTTGCAATATCCCTCACCATACTGATGATAATAATATAAGCAGTACATTATAAAGATACAGAATTGATATTTTAAGTCGTACATTACGAAGACAGAATTGATAATATAAATCATATGCAATATCCCTCATCTTCCTGAAAAATGATTGTGCAAATATAATGAATATTTCACCGTTCACTGGATACAATACCTTTTCCCAGATGGTATAGCTACCCCATTTGTTGCATGAGATGACCCTGTCCTATAATGAGTACTTGAAATTTGTTGATCTTCACCCTCTGTTCTAGTTGAAATATTCTGTCCAGCAAATTGAGAGAGAAGTAAATTTGTTAGACATAAAAAACTGAAAGAAATATGAAAGACTCATTGCATGAATAAAAAAAAAATCAGGGAAGACAAAGGCCAATTGTTTTCAGAATTGGAAAATATTTGTTTAAGGATAAAGAAGAAGAATGGAAGTATTGAAGGAAAACCAATAGAGGTCTCGTGACGAAGAATTTGTTAGATGTAGATAGCCTACTAAACAGATATAGAGGAAGATCAAGAAAGGGAGCAACATCAGATGGATCATATAAACAACTAACTACCCATATACGAACATAAGCACTTGAATGCTCAACTAAATATAAGATGTACAAGTTAAGAGAGAGTAAGAAGTAAAACTCTTTCAGGAATTCTTGTAGCAAAGAAGGACACAAAGTAATTTAATATAGTTTATCTTTTGGATAGGTATCTGGCATTCTCTAAAATCTAAAATTTCGAAATCAACAACATATGTGTTGCTTCTTCAGTGCAACTATAAGCAACAAACAGGAAAACTATAAGTATACACATAAACCACCCAAAAGATTACGTTTATTGACTGTATATGCAAATTAAGATGCTGCAAGCATCTTTACTTTTAGGATTCAGGGAAAAACTAAGGAGTTATTCAGTGGGTATTGGTGTATTCTCCATTAAAATTGACTTTCAGCTTGGTAAACGCACCTGCCTTTAGTGCTCGGTTAGGTAAAATTGTAATTCTGACCACACTAGAGCACCTGAAGAACAACATCTCAATGTTGTCCCTTCAGATTATGTTATTTATATATTTCTGTACTTTAACTATCCTGTTAGTTCATGCTAAGGTCACGGTGTACATATATCCAGGATATACGCTCCTATTTTTCTGGATTTCATTCGTGGTTACGTTTTCAGAGTATATATTCACTGATGTAAAACAAACACCAACATAGATTTAGGCTTTTACTAGTAAAACCAAGTCATGGCCCCCGCCCGGTGCATATCTATGGCACATAATATTCCCTAATCCTCTTTTTATTTTTTGTCTTTATTAACAGAAGTAGTATGGCTTTCTAGTTAAATCCATACTTGGAAAAGATGAAGAATGGACTGAAATACACGTGCTGACACAGTTACCAATAAAAGAATCAGATAAATATTATCTTTAAAAAATAATTGAAATACACCCGACAAGATAAATGATGTTTACAGTCATCCAACCGCAGATCATCATATATGGTAAGTCTATTGTTTTTATAATAACTACCTTAAAAGTCATTTTGGAAATGAAATTGCAAAAAGCACTAAAGAAGTTGAAATGAATTAAATTTCTCTCACAAGTTAAAACTAACTAGCCCGTATAATAACTTACTGAAACTATTTCATTTAACTTTTTGAAAAGTTTATTTTAAGTTATACCTAAGCTAATTTAATTTACCAGTGTAAAAATCTTTACACCAACCGTGCACGAAAATTAAACTCTAAGTTAAAATCTAAATACTAAATATAAATCATGGAAACTGGTTGAACAATTAAATCGATCAGCGATGATCCAAAGCCGGCTCAAATTCAAAATTCCAAATATAGAAAGATAAACAGAGTTAGCCACCGGAAAGTAAGTAATTCTTCAAGATTAAGCATAACAGTACCTCGAGGAAGCGTATATGGAAAACAGGACGCTTGTCAGGGTCCTTTGCGAGAGCAAGAAGCTTTTGATGCAACAGAACATCTTCAGCTTTATCGATATTCACATCAAGTCCATAACTGAAACAACACCAACGGATTAATCAACACTTGACTTAGTCAGAAATGGAAAATGACGCAAAATACGCTAATCGAAAACTAGCGAATAGAGAGTGAAATCGAGGAACCTCGGAGGCAAACGATTGAAGTGAGCCTCCAACTGTTCGCGGAACTCGGGATTGGAAACGGCTTGGTCGTGTCCTGTTTCGAGGAGGCGATTGAAGACGTCATTGCGGACGTCGTAGTTTCCGAAACCGCTGAAGGCGCGCGGCGGCGAGGAGCTCTCTCCAACGCCTTCTACCAAATCCATTCGCCGCGGAAGATGGTTCTTCAAGGGCGCATGGCGTGAAGAGAGTGAGAGAGAGGACGGTGGAGTTGACTGTGGTGTGAGGAGAATCTGAGTGGAAAAGGTAGGGAAGGGTTTGGTGTGATTTGAAGAGGAAATGGAGGGCAATTTGGTCAACCGCGAGGGTGTTTGCCGCCGGGAGCAAAAAAAAAAAGGCGAGATTTTAGGAAAAGAAAGAAAGTGAAAAGGGAAGTAATTGGGTTGGGATTATCGTTCCTCTCACTCCTCGGATTCTTTCAGACGGAAACAAAACCAATCAACCGGGAATTTATTACTATTTTTGTTTTTTGCAAGGAAAACTTGGATAGACTTCAGTTGAAGTTCTCTTGTAAAACTAAAATATTATACTGATTAAATTATATTGTGCCATTTTTCTAACATAATATTATCATGTTAAGCAACATGATAAAATAAGATTGTTTTTAATATGATTGTGGTTCTTTCAGTAGACTTGTTTTATTGTTTTGTTTGGTTCTAAGTAAAAAACAGCGTTTTTGCTTTATATAATAATATAGGATTTTATTATTTTCATTTGCTTTAATAGTGTCTTGCTGTCAAAGATAACGTGACAAACAAGATTATATGTCATCCAAATATGTAAGGTTAGAGATCTTACTTATACAATTTCTCTCTCGCATATCATCGTTTAATTGGAAACTAGCAATGATAAGAATTACATCTGTAAAAATGTATACTACAAAAATCTAAAAGTTTAATAAATTTGAATATTACCGTTGGCATGTTAAAGAAAATAATACTGTTGAACATTATTTTAGTATTTTAAGGATACTTCTTAAAAATAATTAATAATGCAATTTTATCTTTTACAAAAGGCAAATCATAATTAACAAAAATATAATTTCAATAATTATTATTTTAGTGTACTTTATTTAACAAGGATAATTAATTTAATATAGACCAACATTTATCATCTATTTATTATTCATCGCGTGAATATGCGTGTCAGAACAAACAAGAAAAATTAATGTGAAGAAATGGCGAAAAACAAAATGAAGAAAGGGGAAACTTTTTATTCAAAAGTGCAATTTTTTCATCTCAAAATAATTTAGAAAATGTTATAAATTTAATATATATATTTATATATATATACTTATAACAAATTAAAGATCATACATTTCATACATTTCAAACATTTCAAGTATTTACCTTGGAAAGTGAGAGAAATGATTTAAAGGTGATATAGTTGTTCATTTTTGCGGAATTTGAGAGAGAGGAAAAAAAAGGAAGAGAGGAATTCTCTATTTTTAATCATCTTTCCTGTGTTGAGGAGATATCAAAAATATTACATTTATGCTATCAGTTTATTTTTCAGTTTAATTACGTTAATATGTAAAAATACGACTTTTAAAATCATGTTTACAAAAATAATTAATATAAACAAATTTCAAAATTGTTATTAAAAAAACAATTATTTATTTTAACTTTTTAATTGAAATATTTTTTATAAATATTTTTTAATAAAATGTGTTATTTTATTTATTCATTTTAATATTCATTTTAAAATAAATTTAACTCATCTTATTATAATTTTAAATTACTTTTAAAATCAATGGCAACTTGATAATCTTGTTTTTCTTTTCATTGAACTTAATTTTTAATCTATCACATTCATTCAATGATTCACAAACTTTCCAAATTGTTGCTTTTAAATCTAGTCATTTTCACATATAAATCCCTTAAAGTAAATAACACAAACTTCACCCTCTATTCCACTCAAATTCATCTTCTCTTTCTCCCTCTCCCTCAAATCAATTCACACAAATGAACACACATTAAGAAATTGTCTTAAAGTTTCAAAGAGATGTTTTGTTTATTTCTTTGTAGAGATCTAAAACAAATCAATTTTTATAAATGAACACACCCTAAGATATAGTCTTCAAGCATTAAAGAGATATTTTGCTTGTTTCTTGGTAGAAAGACCTTAGAAATTCAAAAGTTTTTTTATTTAAAAAAAGATTGTAGGAATGAAGGACAAAAATAATATTTTTGTTTTTCTAAAATTTGTTAAATCAATTTATATTTTTTTAAATTAGTGTAGTTAATTATTCTAGGTTTCAACATAAATAAATACAGTGAAACCAAACATCATTAATCATACCCTATACAATGTCCTATTTTAATTATTGAAGTTAATTATTTTAGATTTCAAAATAAATATAATGAAATCAAAATCGTTAATTACACCTTAAACATTATTTTTAGGATACTGATTATCATTTTTCTAACTAAAACAATACTAATATAGTTGTAGAGTGTATTTATTAGATTTTTTATATAATATTCAACGAGAAAGATAAATTATAATTATATAAAAAAAATTAAACTTATTGGCAGTTACGATCGCTATTAAATTTTTAAAATTCTTAAACTTACCCACAATTAAAAACGCAACTAAAATTTTGAAATTCCTAAATTTAGTCAATATATTTTTAAAAAATTATTTTATAGACATTTTTAACAATTGTAGTGACAATTATTCCAATGATTATAATAAATTGACGTTATTATGATTTTATAGTACTAATGTGTAAACTAATTAACTGACAAAAGAAAAAATAGTGATAGAAAAAATAGTGATAGTTATACTCGTCACTAAATAATACATTAAACTTACCCTAAAATTTAAAATTTTAGTAATGAAAGCAAACATCACACACTTATAGATTAAAGATATAATATATATCAATTAATTGAATTCAAAATTTACTAGTTGTATTTAACTCATGTGAATCAACCTTAAATGCGTCTTTCCTATAGCTAATGGGAAAATGTTTTATAGAAAATTGTCATGCAAACTTTAGTCGTTGTAAAGATTGAGTTTGGCTTGAGACATTATCAAAGTTATTTAGTTAAAAAATTTCGTTTTATAATTTATAATTAATTCTAATACTCTAAGTCAGGACAGACAATATGCTGAAGAGAATAAATATATAAAATTATAAAAAATAAAATAAATTTTGTTCATATACTTAATAATAAATTTAACAAAATTATGAATGTGTTTGTCGATGTTCGTTTACGTGTAAAACCGTCATATCCATTGGTGCAAATTGTTGATTTCATTTATTGACTACAGAATGCATACTATAATAATCCCATTATTCGTGAAATCAAAGTAAATATGCTGACATGTAATATTTAACTATAAATACACATTTATAAGCAAATTAAATCATTATTGAAAATACTAACATTGAATTCACGAACCACTCATGGCAACTAAATTTTTAAAGAGTTATGTAATTTTCGTTGTAGTCATATAATTTTATTTTCTTGATGCTATACAACTTTAACTATTTTATCAACTTCTCTTTTTTTTTTATACACATTATTTTCGTTGAAAGATATTTACATTTTAAACTTGATAATAAATACGAAACATGTTTATTCCGTTAGTTTCTTAAACACAGGTTGATCCTAGTTTTCCCAAGTCATTATTTCATATGTTCTTTCCGTTTAACAAGGTAACCTTAATTTTAATAACAATAGATTAATAAAAATGAAGTTCTTGGAGTTAGTTTTTCCAAACTTTATACAGAACCATAAAATATCTACTTGAAACACATAAACAAAATCAAATATATAATTCATCATCATTAATAAAGTTAAGGTTGGCAGCATCTTGTGTGTGCATAGATGTTCTGTAGTTTATTTTAGGTACTACAAAAATTCAAATACACTGGTAACACTTTATCATGATGTTTCTATACATGGTTATGAATTTAAGTAATTATTTATAACATATTTACCTAAAAAACTCTAATTTTTTCTTTTTTTTTTCACAGAGACACGTAAAATGAAAAAAAAAATATTAGCTGTGATATTATACTAATTATTTATTGTTGAGAATAATAGTTAATAGGAGAGAAGTTGGACATGTATGAAAGGTATTTTTTTTTTCCAATAATACTTTATTCTATATTTAAAGTGACATCTAAAAAATACTTATTTTAAATATGCATGAAAATCTCTCATTCCCCTGATATACGTTTTTCTTTTTCGAAGTTTAGAAAAAAAAACAAAGTCACGAAAGTAAAAAAAGAAAAATCTTAAAATTAGAAAATACTATTCACATGTCATTTATCAATATCATTATCATAAAAAAATTTGAAATGAAATCATATCTAAACTGTTGCTTTTCAGTAGGAGTGTCAAAGCACGTTTGACTTGTCAATTTGCCAAAAATATTATGAATCAGATTGAAGTTTTTAACCTGTAAATTCATTTTGATCTTATTTGTCTAACTTGTCAAATTGGTAGATCAGTTTGTTCTTAACTCGCTGACTTATTTTTCTTTATTTTTATTTGTATTTTTTAAAATAAAAAAATACATATTTTATATTATATTCTTGTATAAATATAAATATGCAATATTATTATAATTTAAATTATTGACACTTATTAATTAAGTTATAATTATTAATTATAATAGAATAATTTTAACATGTAAATATAATATTTTTTTAGTTATCTAATTACAAATATTAATGGATCGCTTAAAAATATTTATCGATTAAATATACTCTAAATATGTATTTATAAATATATGTATAAACAAATTTTATAATTACAAATTAAAAAAATTTAAAAATTTAAAAGAAATTAAAAAAAAAACGGTAGTGGCCTATCAGCTTATCCGTCTTATAACGAAACAAATTATAATTTATTACTATTTTTTATGATGGATTAATTTGAGGGGCTTCTCCTTGCATCTCAAATTTTCTTCAGTACTCCCAATAATTATCATTTTATCCCTAATAAATATTTACCTGACAGGTGGGTGAAAGCAGTAAATGGTATCTATTGCAAGGCAACAGTGCTTTCATTTTTTCTGTTTTTATTTGTGCACACAACTTTGCACCCCAAATATTTTGACGGGTCTTGCTAACCAGTGCCCTAAGGGCACTGGTTAGGGATAATTAATATACATTGGATCCTACAAAAATACATAGATAAGTGTAATATTAAATAAAATCTGACCTAATAACCATTAATGCAACTTTATTTTCTTTAAAAGACAAGAATGTCCATAAATATTGTACATGTCTATTTAATATTTTATTTAATGTTCATAAATAAAATTTAAAAACTAATTAAAT
>Ga0099823_1004388_pt1 | contig 13776 bp, 13 predicted proteins | sample CowpearedBW_FD_76831 | JGI IMG/M metagenome (GOLD analysis project Ga0099823, IMG submission 76831) | Root nodule microbial communities of legume samples collected from California, USA - Cow pea red BW | ecosystem: Host-associated > Plants > Roots > Nodule | place: USA: California | collected...
ATAAATACAAATATTATATATATATAATATTATACTATATATAATAATTAATAATATATAGAATCACGCCATTGTTATATTTTGGATTTATTAATTTTAAATCTAAAACTTAGAGTCATTTTAATTAATTTAATTCAGATGGATTCCGATAACATTAAAAGTTCGAATAAATTTAAAAGCTTTAATTATAAATTTATTATCAATTAAATTGATCTAAATCAATAAACATTTTTAGAAAATAAATTATTATTGTTGTTATAGAATAATAATCAAGCAAAAAACATAACCTCATAACTTTGTTTTCATAAAATTCCTCAAATATAAATTAGTTTTATAGTATACTTTTTTAAAATCGACCTAATTAAACGAAAAAAAAAAGTTTTAAACATCAATGACTGTTATTTTTCTTAATTTCCAAAGAAAAATTACGTAAACCTAGGTGCAAAAACGGTTCATGTTCATGTTCAACCACAAATGTTTATGAAGAGGACAAAAATCAAACTTCGCAAAACGGTGTGTTCTGGTTTCCGCTGGTTCTAGAAACACCCACACCATAAGTCGCCGTGCGAACGCCACCGTATCAAGAAAGCTCACACGTATTTCTACTGCGGCAAAGAATCCCATTTTCTGGTTCCTGCTGATCCAAACAGGTCCTTCAAAGCGAACCTTCCAGAGATGGTGGTTATAGAGCAGGAAGAGAGCGAGCAACGAAATGCGAGTCCCTCCAACGCCGCCGGCGCTGCCAACGACGCTTCCGATGGCTTCGAAACGGCCAGCGAGGCTGATCTCGCCAGTGATGATGACGGTGGAGATGGTGGAGCAGCCAGACAACAGGAGCAGAAACACCCCGAGGAACACCAACGGCAGCAGCAGACTGAGCAACAACCTGAACACAATGTTCCTCAGAGCACCACTGAATCCTCGGAGAATGCCTTGATCACTGAAGAGTCCCCCGAGAAGGCCTTGATCACTGAAGAGTCCCCCGAGAATGCCTTGATCAACGAAGAGGAATCGAGACAGGTGATTATGCGTTGAACTTAAGGGTTTTGTTTCTAGGACCCTTCTGATTGCTGAACTATTCTCTTCTTTGATAATTACGTTTTTCTAATTGAAACAATGGGCTTAATTGAAGTGGTTTAAAGGTTTCTAAAGGTTTTTGGTTCATGTATTGGATGGCTACACTTACGCTGAAATTGTCGATTTTTTGGAATGATCACTGCAAAAGCAATCTCGACTAGTTTGTAACTAATTCACTGGATTGTATAATGAAAATGCTATATTTTGTATATTTGACCTAAGGTGATTGAGGATCGCAAAACATAATTGTGAAGGCATTGCACCTTGTTTAATGACTCTCATCTCATGATTTTACAGTTTTGAATAAATTTAACTAGTAGCAGAGGGTGTGATATAAGTGTTTACATAATGTTTAACTAGCACCTCTCTTCTTTTGTAACCTGGCTTATGTGGTCAATGAGTGATTAACTACTCATTCCCATGTTCTATGAGGAAGATATTGGAGAGCCTTGGTTATGCGCAGGAAAAAAATTATTTTGATACTCTGACACTTAAATTTAGGAAACTCTGAAATTGGTGTACAACTGTATATTTAGCCTTGTGCATGTAAAGAGAGTATTGAGCGCTGTTGGTTTATGTCATAGAAAGCATTGGATCATGCAAATGAAGCAAAGTTAGAAGGCAACAAGCTTTTTGTAGATGGGAAGTATGAAGAGGCGTTATCACAGTATGAAGTTGCTCTACAAGTAGCACCAGACACACCTTCATCTGTGGACATACGGTCAATATGCCATTCGAACCGTGGTGTGTGCTTTCTGAAATTGGTATGGCCTTTTTTTATTCTGTTAATGCATTTATTATCACATTCTTATGTTATGCTCTTCCTCACGTCTACGAGATGACGTATTGAACTTAATGTTTTTCCTCTATGGCTTATGCATAATGGTCTAGCTATGGTCCTTGACCTTTCTATGTTTTCATTTTCAGAGTTCAGAGTTAATGGTTGAAACTGTAAAAAGTTGGTTTTGTTTTTCTATTTCATACTGTTTTTGAAGAAACAAAACTAAAAATTAAGTGGTTTATGTTTTATTTAAAAAATATTATTATTATTATCTCAATACAAAGCATCATTATTTTTAAATTAAATAAATGATAGAGAAAGAGGGAAAGCACAACCTCAGAAAAAGCAAATTATGCTGCAAAGCTAACTGCTAGTAGAAATTGAACAGCAGAACTTTACAGGGAAGGTTAAGCGTAATATTTAATACAATAATAATTTTTAAAGGAAACGAGACTCCCATACAAATTTGAGTATTATTATGACACAACCATAAGCAATTCCACATGTTTTAGAAACAGTTAAATATATGTTGATGAGCATTAAGTATCAACCTAGCTTCTTGTAGAGTTCAAATTTGGGGATAGATACTAATATGCCAAAATTAGCTCGGCTATGTACTTACATATTAGTACCCCATTTAATAAATATGAGCAAAACCTGATCCCAATCTGCTTCAATCAAGTGGGATTCTGTTAAAACAAACTTCATCATAAGATAATAAGAATTGAAGCAAGATACTTTATTCTTGTATTCTTTCCTTCAGCTTAATTTTTTTAATGACATGTATGCTATCATTTGATAATTTTTTATCCCATATAAAGCCATAACATGATTTAGCATTTCTTTTTATCCTGACATAATTTTGTGCCCACTTTGTTATTTGCTTGCTTTTCTTAAACAATTGTCAAATATGCCACAGGGAAAATATGATGACACAATTAAGGAATGCACAAAAGCATTAGAACTGAATCCTGTGTACGTTAAGGCTTTTGTGAGAAGAGGAGAAGCTCATGAAAAGCTCGAGCATTTTGAAGAGGCTATTGCTGGTGAGTTCAAATTTTACAATAGGGTAGAGGGTAATTATACCAACCTCCTCTGGGGTTTGCACTTATCACATTTGGCACTTCTTCTAGCTTACTTTGTGTCCCTACCTTTTGTCTATGGATGGCAATAGAGTGAATTTGGTTTGACTATTCTCTCCTCCTCCCCAAAGTAAAAATTCATCCATATTCTCATACTGAATGAATATGAGATTTTTATCCCATCCCATCAGGAAATGGGTATACCTGTACCATGCTCGCACTCGCTCTTTTAGTGTTCCAAATATTAATTAATAATCTTTTTCTACAAAAAATAAAAATCATAGCAAATAAGATATCATGTTGCCAAGTATTAAATGTGAAAAGGATACACATTTTCTCCAATGTCAAATATCAAGAAAGAAATTATAATTGTATAAATATTAAAGAAAAGTATCAAATAACAATTAGATAAAAGTCAAACAATTATATAAGAGTAAAAAAAAAAGAGTAATTAAAGGTGTTTTGATGACATATATGTATTTTTTACTACATATTACGAAACTAAGGACCAAAATAAAGTTCATATATGTTTTTTTGATTACATACTAAATTAAAGGTATTTTAGTAATTTAAATTGGAGATGGGGGACGGAGGGAACGAGGACGGCTATGTACTTACCATCTTCATCTCCATACCTAATTGAAGAAATTGGGTAATATCCATACATAGTCAATGTGGGTTCTCTGTTAAAATTGGGATGGGTTTGGATAATATTCACGGGAATGGGTTCATTTACCATCCCTACTTCTATCATGTTCCTACTCTATTGCTCTTTGCAATTAGGAAAGTAAGGGAGGTGTGATTTCTAAAATAAGAAATGTGTACACACCTAAGGGAGGTTGTTATAATTATCCCTTAATTTTGGTTATTTATGTTTTGGTTATTGATGAATAAGTGCATGCTGTGTATTTCACACACCAATAGCATTCTGATTCTTACACTTCTTCGTCTTCATTCATAACCAGCTCTTTACCTGCCACCATTTTTTTTAAATAATTACAGATATGAAAAAGATCTTGGAAATTGATCCCTCAAATGATCAAGCTAGGAAAACTATTCGACGCCTAGAGCCACTTGCTGCAGAAAAACGGGAAAAAATGAAGGAGGAAATGATTGGTGAGTCTCATTTTGTCTTTCTCTTCATATTTTAATATCTATAAATTTTGTTTTTCTTTAAGGTCGTTCATAGGCTTGCTTCATTGCATTACCTGTATTTTTGTATGCCTATTAACATACACTTGCTACAAAACTTCATGGCTTGATCCCAAGATATATCTTCTGTTCAGCTGTTTTTTATTTTCTTTTATTGTGGACTATGAAGTTCATGTGTACATCTAGTTACTTGTCAATTCTTAGCATTGTTTTCTTGCTCTAAAATGGTTCAAGGTGAAGCAATATTTAAATCTATTAGTCAAACAAGTCCGTATCTGTAATAAATTCTTATGTCAAATGGCCTTGTTAAGATATAAAGATTTAGAATGCTCACGTAATTAAAAGATCTACTTGTTGATTGCTTGATTGTGAGTGATAGTGTGATTATGCAGATGAATTGTGCATCTCAATTTGCTTCATAGCAGCATTTATTCTCTTGAACAGATATTACCTTCCTGTAGAACACGTAATGGTATTCTGTTTGTATTCTATGTAATGGACACATATGGTTTTTTGTGTTTTGAGAATCTTGGAGGAAAAGTGGAAGGGTTGGCTAGTTTATATAAGTTATTTTTATAGTTTAGAACAAAGCTAAAATATATATTGGCTTTATGGCATATGCCTTTTGTTTATTCTGCTGGATCTACTTAGTTTTAGTTAGATCAAAGCTAAAATTCTTAGTTTAATACGGGGTGATAGATGTCATCACTTCTCTTTGCTACTTCTATATTAGCATCAATATCATAGCTTATCATTTCTTCTTTATTTTTTAGCCATTTATGCCCTAAGCCTAAATTCTAAGATAGTATCCATTAGAAAGTGATTTTAAGCCTACTTTATCCTCACAAAATTCGGTTTGGTGAGGATTGTCCTCATTTGTATATATATTCATAAATTGACCTTATCTCTACTTGATTTGAGATATGCAACATACCTCTCACTCTGGGGTATTGACATCTTGTGTATGAGACTAGATATTTATGAGTGGTTCGCTATTGACACGATAGGCCTAACAAACCTTATTAGGATATCTGATACCATATTAGAAGTGAATGCAAGCCTAACTCATCCTCACAAATCGTCATCCTCTTTGGTTCTACTAGAAGAAAGTCTATGTCTCCACCCAGTAAAATCCAGTGATGCACTTTTCCCCTAATGAAAACATTTATTCCACAATAACAATCCACCATATGTTATTCCATGAGACTCAAGGATATCATTCTCTTCTTCCTCACACTTAGTTCGCACAAATTTAACAAAAGAAGTTCTCACATTATACCCTCAAGTTCTGAGAAGGATGAAATCTTGACAGAGATCACATGGGTGGTTTTGAAGAAGCAGTGATGGAAGAGCTAAAACCCTAATCAAAACCCTTCTTTACTAATGTGCATGGTTTACATCATGAAATTGGTTAGAATCCAAGAAGAGGATTTTTTTAACCTTCATCAAGTAAAAATAGTTGAGTTGGGACAATTTTGCTACTTCAATGCAAAGCAACCCTATTGCTCCTAAGCAAAACATGTTGCTAACCACAATTTATTCAAGTTACAAAACTCTTCAATAACACAACGAAAGTGCAATAATCAAGCATCTTGTTTTAAAAGTTTAGTTTCAGCCAAAACTTGAAAGATACAATACAAGACAAATACCAAATTAGGCAATAACAAAAAAACTCTGCAGAAATAACTGCTAAAGAGTTTTTCAAGCATGTGCACAAACTTTTCAAACCAAAGATATAGTTCTTCCTCAATCAAGAAAATTGAAGACGGGATCCTTCGTAAATATATCAACCTGAATCAACTAGTTTGCAAAGTTTTATTGGTTAATATGCTATCAACTTTGAACCTGTCCCAAATCCCATAGACTGGAACCTTTGCATTTGTATAGGTGCACTAGAACTTGGTACATCTTTGGAATAGATGGATAATCAGCTTGTTTCATTCTATACAATATTTTTCAGTTATGAATGTCACCCCTCTTAGCATAGTGCTACAAAATAGTTAGGCAGGCAGAACACATTGGCTTCATCTGGCTCTACTAGGCTGCCCTCGGAAGAACAAAATCTATCTTCTCCACTTCCTCGGCCTGAACATTGAGTGTCACTATTGCATCCCAAGTCGGTTGGCCTATTTGGCACCTTCCATCTGTCATATGCTTAATAAGATCCTTACCCTTCATTAGCATCTTATGATTTGCATATACCTTCAATAGTTCATAGCCGGTCTTGGAAGAAAGCTTCCATTTCCTTATAATTGCCTCAAAAAAATTCTCTACTTCATCAACCTTATTCAACTTTCCACAAGCTTCATTTGCCATCAAATACACGTCATGCCAAGGGTTTGTCTCTCAGACCTTCCAAATTTTTTCCACTTCATCCACAATTCCTAGGTTTGCATAGATGGGAAGCAAAATTTGGAGTAGCTAACAATCCTGTTTTATGTTTTCAGCTTCCATCTCCTTCAATAAGGTTTCAACTTTATCTTGAAGCCCAACTGAGATGTAATGCCTAGCCAAAACAGCCTGTGTTTTAATGTTTGGTTCAACGTCTTGTTCTTTCGGTCTATCAACAATTTGATCCATTCCATCAATATCTCTGACTTGCCTTTTGTGTCTACTAAGATTGAAGAAGTAAGAGAAGGTTTGATATTCTCATTTTCTATCAATAATAATACAACAACTATCCTCTTCTCGTTATTCCTCTAGTTGAAAAGTAAAATCTGATCGCAAGCAAATACTGTAATAGGAAAGTCCAAATTGTTCATTTTATTGTAAACTTCCTATGCTTTCTTCACGTTGTTCTGACTAACACAGTTAGCCAATAAAGTCCTGTACATAATCTCACTTCTACAAGATTCTTGAATAGTCTCAATGTAAACCTCTGCCTTGCCTAAGCCATGGTTTTGGCCAATTAAATCAATGTGACTTGATAATATCTTTCAAGAAACTCAAGCTGGTTTTTTGACTCAAGCCACTCAGAGATTTGCAAAACTCTTCTAAACATCTTTCGCCTTCAAAGATAAACCATGGCATGTGACACCTCATCTTTGGTTAGATCAATCCCTTCTGCTATCCACTTCTCTAGAGCCACATGATCAAACACACTCAACACATTCATGATCTCATTGAATAGTTCAGATTCAATCCTTCTGTGACGTGGTTTTCCTTTCTCTTTGACTACCTCATCAACCTCGACTGAGGCTCCTCAACGTTCTCCTTGTCATCATTATCATCGGCTTTTGAAGCCAAAAGATTGTCAATATCATTTCTATACTATGTTTGGGTGCCACAAATCTACTATTGTGAGATGTGTGTATCGTGTTCATATTACCTCAAAGATCCCTTTATGTTACAAAGTTCTTGAAGTCGTCATGATCTCAAATGTTGCTTTGGTATTATGGCTATTTTTGATGACTTAGTTATTTCTATTTAGACATTATTTGCTTTGTCCGTTGGTGGTTAAACATTGATAAGTTACATGTTGCTTTGGGCGGTTAAATTTTGATGATACTAGTTTGTTTTACTTCTACCTTACATGGTGGTTAAGCCTTGGTCTCAGCTGACGATGAAGATGGCTTCTGCAAAATGGTTAAGCATGAAGTTGGCTTCCTTGTGTGATTAAGCCTCACTTGGTATATATCTGTTAGCTTGTTGAACATTCAGTGTCATTATTCTGCTTATGTTCTAAGCCTTGTATGATTTACTTCTGTTAGGCAGTTAAGCATTGAGTGCAAGTTTTGCACGGTGGTTTTGATTTTTTCTTTCTTTTTTATTCAAGTTGGTTAGCTGTGAATATTTACTATTCTGTTTTATGAAGGCAACGTGCTATCATGAATTTTGAATAGTTTATTTAGACTGTGCTGAAGTGCTTTATTTTGTGACTAGTGATAGGGTATATTTTACTATCATCATTTGCTTAGATAGAGTTTTTTCTTAATGCAGCAAAACTGAAAGATATGGGCAATTCTGTCCTGGGCCGCTTTGGGATGAGTGTGGACAACTTTAAAGCTGTCAAAGATCCAAACACTGGTTCCTATTCTATCTCATTCCAACGGTAATTTGTGTATAGCAAAGTCATAGCAACAGTGAGCATGAAGGAGGTGGTCTTTAGTGATACAGGTTTGAGACTTCTTTTGCTTGCAGCTTGTTAGGAAAATTTGGATGTTAGTTATGTATGATCTTTCAAAACTTAAACTGCGTCAAGGCTTCACAATAAATGACAACTGTTCTCATCTTTTGTAAAAACACATAGGTTAACTGTTTGTGCAATTTCATTGGCATTTTAGAAATATTAGCGACATCTTTCACACTCTTAGAGACTATTATCTAATGAAATTCTAGCTAGCCTCACTAATAATAAAGACTGACCATAGTTATCTAGTGGAACTAACGTGAGATTTCACTAGAGGAATTGTTGAAAAAGATTATCTCAGAATATGATATTAGCATTGCCCCTGGTCTGTAGTGTTCTAGATTTGCTCTTTATATTTTCGTTGGTGCTAAAAAAAGGTGAACTTGAGGTTTGGATGTTGTGAATTTGAAGTTGCTTCACACTTGTTTGGTACAAGTACAACATGAATGTGACATGTGAAAAATAAATTGCTGCTCATTTATAAACCACCCTCTCACATTTCTTGCACTCTTACAGCATAGAAGTCAGTTGATAACAAAGTTACCCCGTTTGCCAAACATTAGCTGAAATCCACATTATTTTAGTCCTCATAAAATCTTGTCGTGTCCTTTAATTTTCATTCCCTTCAATTTTTTATCTCCTCAAACCAGTGCACTAAATATTATTTGCATCAGTAACGATTTCACTGACCAAACCACTCAGGTACTTCATATCATTTAATTTTCAAGATAATGGGTCTAATTCACTGTTATATGGTTTGCTTTCTAGGTAATGTTGGAATTCTGAATGAAGTATGAACGAAGTTGCGCATTGTTGGATGGATGTCCGGGTGTATTAGTCGTGTGGAAATTCACTCATGAAATTTGATTGGCATTTGTGAACTTATTTGGGTTGTACAATGCTTTTTTATCATTGGGTCATTCTGCACAAGTTTAGCTACTTAATATGATTCACGTTTTAGCAATTTTAATTTTAATGTAGGCCCCTGATCTATGGCTGGGACTTCGATGTTAAGTTTTGGAACTAATATATGTGATTGTCAACACTTCCACAGCATTAATAATTATTTTTATTTCTTTCTGTTCCTGAGATGCTCTCATTTGTGGAATTGGTTAGCAACTAAAGTAGTACAGAAACTAGTCTGGTTATTCAATAAAGTGTAGTAGCAGAGTTGTGAGCTCTAAAGATGCAGTACCTCTGATTCAGAAGAATCTAGTTGTGTGGTTTTATGCTGTGAGCAGTTGAAGGTAACAAAGGGGAAATTTTCCCTTCGGTGCTTTTTAGGTCATTGAATTGAGTGTACTCTTGTAGGTTCAGAGGATCCTGCATATTTGTTAGATACAAATGGATTGGTCAACTTACATGCTTTTAGTTTGTAGGAGTAAGTTAGCAAACTATAATTATATATTTGTTAAAATACACCAAAGATGTACCTTGTTGATTCACTTCTAGAAAACCAAGTAAATACAAATTTCTCTCAAACGCATATAAACAGACATAAACATGTTTATCTTAATCGTCATGTGCTCTAATTTTGAAGTTCACTTGTTCTTGTTCAATTCATGCAATAATAACCAAAGTAAAAGGAAGACTTTTATTTTGGAAGTGAGGTACACATGTTAATCCGAAAAATGCAAACAATTATTCCATACCAAGACTAACACAATTAGCCATAAAAACTAGTCCCGCAATTCATTAGCTCTCAGAAAAGTGCATCTTCTCATTCCTAATCCATGCATTGCCTACAAATGGAGAGATAAATCAAGCTTTTGTTTCTTCTCGGTACCATTATTCCAAATTCCAAGATCTTGATCGTTACTTATAAATAATTTGGATTGAGATGTGTCCCCCCAACTGACATTGTAGTTCTTTCCATCACCATGTAACCTCTTAGTTCCCCCATAAAACAGTGTGTTGCCAAGTCTAGGTGCGCCATTTGATCCAAATTGTTTGGAAATTTGATGGTTTTGGAGATAGGAGAGTTCTGCTGCATGGGCAGTGATGATCATTGAAGTATTTAAAATGTCTAGATGGGTTGGTGCAAAAATCATAGGGGCTGGCAATGGGGAAGGGAAGCAAACACTTGAGTACACAGAAACCCTCTTGGCTTTCCTTGCAGCTGTTCTTTCTTTTTTGTGAGCATTTTGGTGTCCTCCTAGAGCTTGAGAACTGTGAAACTTTCTTGAACAGAATAGGCAGGGAAAAACTCTGGATGCATCTTCACTTTGGCTTTCTCCACCATTAGTTACCTTCCGCATCTCTTCCATCTCTCTATAACTGAAACCCACAGCAACTGAAAGAGGACTATAATACACGTCAGAAATTGTATGCATTTAATATAAAACTCTGTATATTTTAAATTATGATCAAGGCAAAGGCATCACCAGAGAGGAATAATCAGAACAAATGGTACAACAGTGTGACATAGGAGAGAACGGACTCGGAAGAAGGGTATTTAAGAAAGAGGAAACAAATGATCAAAGAGTTGAGAGGAGTTAGGAAGTGGTCTCAGGAATAGTTGGGAGGCGTGAAGGGTGTCTGAGTGGAATCATAAATTTGGCACAAGAGACAGTAGTTTGGTGTATGGGCTTGGGAACAGAGGAGATAAGATGACAGAATCAATTTTCCAAAGTAGTAATTTTAAGATTTCTACAATTTTCAGATGAAGCTTTTTATTCCTTTTTAGTACATATTTGTAAGGATTAAATGAAGAAAGTATTTCATATTCTTAAATAATTATGTCTAACGTACAAATAACTTAACATAGTAGGAAAACTACACCCATCATTCTTGATTGTTTTGTTTGATTAAGTGACTGACATTTGAATAACAGTTAGAGTGTACACAAATTACTGTTACTGTTAGAAAATATACTGATATCTGGGTTATATATAGAGAGAGGGATAAAAACTTTAAAGGGTTGACACCAATTATTGTACTTCAAACACCATGACAGAAGATTGAAAGGGGATGTTATGGAAGGATGAATGAGTCCACTCCAAGTTCTGGGACTGTGTGTACTATCTCTGCATTCTGCTGCTCTGTTCTGTTCTGTTCTGTTGTGTTCTGCTCTGCAATTCTCTGTTTTGGCTTTCTAATTCCATTCATATGAACACAACATGTTATGGGGTGAGAGCTGCTTATTCTATCTTCACCGCCCTCTCCATGCATGAATCCTCTGACCCTTCTCGTCGTTTTCTCACAAACACTACTACTTGTGTTGTATGCGTATATAAAGTGTTCCGTTCCACGTCACTCCTTATCTTCATTCTAAATTCTGTAAATTCACTTTACAAAAAGGTGTCATATTACTGTGAATGAGATGAGAATAGTATGATCTTGTTCATTATGGGAAGAAACAGTCACAAGACAAAAAAAATAAATTTTAAATTATAAGATTCATGTAATTATATGGAGATGACAACTATGTTACTGTGAAAGAGAATATTATGGCAGAGAATTATGAGAGAAACCAATCAGAAGACAAGAAAATTATGAGAGGAACCACTCACAAGACAAGAAAAAGCTAAAGATAATGAGTAAACAAATATACTTCTATAATGTTTATAAGTTTTTAGTATTTTAAATATACACATAAAATATCAAATTATATAATATGTCTTCATATCTCTTGACTAAAAGTATCGGTGTCAATAATAAGCTTAAATCTAGAATAAAAATATAATATATTAGTTATAAAAAATCTAAAAAAAAATGATCAGTTATTCAACCCGGTATTTTAGATAATGAATAATTTATTCTGATTAGTGAAAACACATGCCTGTACATATCGATCATTATTTTATTATATTAAAATAATATAATTTTAGAAATGTTTAATTTTTTAAGAATAATATTAAAAAATATTAAATAAGAAGTTTAAAAGCTATAATTTTTGTAAAAATAATACTAAAATAATATGTGACTATTTAAAGTAACAAAGTCATGTAATTATTTTTTTAATAGATATTATTTAAAGTAACAAAAGTTATCATTTTTTATTAAAAGAAAATTGTTTAATTAGAATATAATATCAAGTAGTTTGAAAAAAAAAATGTATAATGGTATAAATACATCTTAAGTATGTAATTTTGTTTATCTTTAAAATGATCTAAATTAAATTTTAAAAAGTAAGTTATGTTTGGATTGGTTTTCTCAATTTCTGTAACGTCCTATTAAATTAACAAACATAATTATAGGAAACGTCGCAACGTAGTTTTGGAGTTTTAAACCCAACTCCTTACAACATAAGGCACACCACGGTGCCACAGGAAAACCAGTTATAAAGTTTAAGAGGAACATAAAGAAATCAAAAGTCAAACTGATACATGGGCTGTAGTCCTAAAGAAAAACCCAACAAGAATACATCAAGTCCAGTCCAAGTTGACTATGCAGCGGAATGCTTTCTCCCCTGTTGGTCACGAGCCTTTCGCATCTGCTCCCATCAATCTCACATATGCTCCCATCAATAAATTGATATCATCGCAAAAATAGAAGGATAATATACAAGACATTCAAACAAGAAAGGGTAAGCTAGAGCCAAAAAGATTTCATCAATACCATTAGGTATATTTTCACAGTCCAATATACATATATCAACTAAGCATGTTATGATTTCTCAAACAATACACTAAGACTCGACTCAACTCATCCGGATACATATAACCTGGTCGGATTCAGCGGATGCTTGCACTTGTGGTGGATACCTCTGCTCACCCCGAGCTATGTGTTACAAGTGTTACAATGAATCAATTCCCTCACACACAAGGTTAGCCCTTAATGAGTTTCAGGCCTCCTGCTACTCTCACCATAGGAGTCATCCGCTCTAAGTGAGACTAATTGGCCTCTTAAAGTGTTAGGATGCAATCCTTACCTTGAATCATTACCAAGTTATATAGATGGGGTACCACCATGGCCACCCACTAACAGGGTCCATGGAATTACGTCTCGATCATTGAAGCACGACCCTGAGGATCTTACCTAGAGATCCCAAGGAATTATGCACTGACACGGACCAATCATATTCAACAAATCAACAAGGAATTAACATGCATATACATTTATATATTATACCAGCTCTTTATAATTTCACCTCTTTCATTTTCCCGGTAAATCCATACCCATCCATCATTCTCAAACCATAGTTGTGAATTCCATCTCATGCCAATACCATGCCACTTTAATACCAACCATCCCATTTATTCCTCATGCCAAGATCACACAATCACAACAATCAAATTTGTAGCCACAACTTATCTCATTCATCTCATTTCGCAAGCCTCATACCTTATATAGAGTACAACATAAACCAAACATTTCATTTAGCCAAACAAGAAAAACAGCGTAACCCGCAGCGAATCTCGCTCAAGCTAGGAGCCCTCGCTCAGGCGAGAGGAGTGCCCTTGCTTAGGCGGTGGACTCTCGCTTAGGCGAGATCGCGACAGGGATGCTGGGAGGCTCTCGCATGGCTCGCTTAGGCGAGCCCTTCTCGCCTGAGCGAGACAACCCCTCGCCCAAAGGTGAGGTTCCTCGCCTGGGCTAAAACAGGAGCAACA
>Ga0099823_1004389_pt1 | contig 13776 bp, 10 predicted proteins | sample CowpearedBW_FD_76831 | JGI IMG/M metagenome (GOLD analysis project Ga0099823, IMG submission 76831) | Root nodule microbial communities of legume samples collected from California, USA - Cow pea red BW | ecosystem: Host-associated > Plants > Roots > Nodule | place: USA: California | collected...
TTTCCTTCACCTCACCATTGGATGTGATTAACAAGCCTTTCTTTAAACGATTGTAAGTAGGGAGCTTTTCAAGTGCAGCCCACTTCAGAGCTTCTTCATCATCTTCTTCAAATGAATTCCTTGAAAAAACTCCACTTCCGTCTCTCCAAATTGAAGAACGGCTTACTTGAAAGCTGCTAGTACCTTTAGTCGGGTTACCATTGGCCATTGTCAACAGAAAAAGGTGAAAAAAAAAAATAAAATGGAGCTTCAATAACTTCTCAAACTCAATAAATCAGCGTCTTCAGAAGATATTATATTTTAGCCAAACGACTGTTATTCAAACATCATTCTAATCCATGGAGTAGTAGTGTTGCAGCCACTCATTTAAAAACAAAAATATCAGAAGAAAGGGTGGACTAAATGGATTGAACTCAGTTGCTAAAACATATTGGAACAAAATCTCTTTGCTGGTGCAGTTCACTCCTTTTAGTCCTACTATCTGAAAGAAAAGAGCGACATGCTAAATGAAAGTCCTCCTTGTAAATTATAAGGACTCCACACTGAAGTTTTGAGAGTAGCAGAGTGTGACTCTTGCAGCAATGGATTAGGTGGCACACTTGTTATCAAATGAAAAACTTAAGAGAATAGAACTCTTTGATTTGAACTCTTAACATCATCTGGGTAGGTGTGTTGGAATTACAAAAAAGATCAAAGTAAGATAGAAAAGAAGGAGATGCAGACTACTATGAATTTATTTAGCAAACAAAGATAGAAGTAAAGTAACATACAGTTACGTGTAATACTTAAAACAAATATTTGACAGATTGTATAATCAATCAATCTATACTGGTTGAATTTTTCGTCTTAGTTTCTATGAGGAAAAAGCATTTAAACTAATGCGTGATTGCCAACATAATAATAAATTTTGGGAGGACAACGTCTTTCGAGTAATGCTAGTATTTTGTTTCATATTACACTTTACCATAATGAAGAAGGTTGGTAAAGCAAAAAGAAAGGGTTGGTTAAAAACATGGAACGTGGCCATGCTAAAACCTTAAGAAATCAGGGTTTGGATATTGCGTTTGGCAGTTAAAAATTCATGAAATGAAAACATTGCATTGTGTCATATGTTTATTTGGCTAACACAAAACCAAGACTTGCTGTATTTGAAAATATGTTAGTCTTCCTTAACAAGAAATGTTTCTTATTATCATGACTGCATCGTACGCAATGTTAACTATGTTCAAAGGATTAACGAACATGAAACAAAATGTTCGTTGAAATAATGAAACAAAATGTTTAATACGACGTATTACAACAACACATGCTATCAGTATAATGGGCTTCACGACAAGTTATGTGAATTGGGCTTTTTTTCTAGTCTAAGCCCAAATAAAGTGAATGCTTGATTGGGGCTGTTACTTCCTCCACCCCATGAGATTTCTTCATGCACTTCCATGGAGTGTTGAAAAATCTAAAATATTCATGTTTTAAATTTTTGGAGTTTGAAAGTCAGAAATAAATATGTTCTAAATGGATAAACCAAAATATATTTTTAAATCTAAAACAATTGAGAAATTCTCATTAGTATATTTAAAATCAAAATTTAATAAAATTAATAGAAACATTAAATTTTAATTTATTAAAAAAATGGGTTAAGTATGTTTTTAGTTCCTGAACTTTGGTCAAAAATTAGAATTCGTCCCTGGTTGAAACTTTGATAAATTTTGATCCCTGAACTTTAAAAATGAATGAATATAGTCCTTTTAACCCAATTATGTTGACTCTTTTTCAACAGGTGGAATGTGTTTCATGTTAATATTGGAGTTGTTTACTCTGTTTGACACATTCTCGGCTCAATATTTACTAAGAAATGCATTCGAAACCTAAAAAAAAATTCACAAAATTGGATTAAAAGAACTATATTCATTCATTTTTAAAGTTTAGAGACTAAAATTGATCAAAGTTTCAACCAGAGACGAATTCCAATTTTGAGTCAAAGTTCAGAAACTAAAAACATACTTAATCCTAAAAAAATGACGAGATAGAAAATAATGTACAAATACATAGATTTTTCCAAAAAGGAACATAAGAAAGACTAATATAGAAGTGGATGTGATATGATAGTAAAAGAGCGTAATCAATGATAAACTTGAAAGAAGATTGAATGGTAGGGTCAACAAAGAACCAAATATGGAGCAAAAATTGAGTGCAACATTTCCAAGCACCAAATCCAACGGCACTATCGAAAATTTAAGTACGCTTAACCCACTAAGGCTATGAAAATTTCAAGACCAAGAAAAAACACACAATTCATAATTTGACACAACAATATATGCTTCTTAATTCAAACCACAAACCAAAAAACTGATATGGGAACCAACTTTACTCACCTTACCCCACTAATCATCAACAAAGGATAAAGTTAAATCCTATTCCCACCACACATGCCATACATAGTCAATAACCATATTTGTACGTTAATAAAACATTACAATCTTGTTTCTTTTTCGGAGTGTACTTTGTTTGAAATAAAAAAGATACTTTTTGGTAGCTTTTTTCAACACAGTGCCCCCAATTTGCTCAAACCAAATTCATTTGTTAAAAAAATGCAAAAATGAAAATGCCACAGTTCAAAATTAATTCTTACATGAAAAAAAAAATCATATCATCTGCATAAATATTTAACAAACTGTTATTTTAGGTAAATTATAAATGATTAAATATATTTTTAGTCTCTTAACTTTAAGTAAATCTTAGAATTAGTCCATTTCGAAACTTTGGACCAATTTAGTTCTTCATTTCTCGAAATATGTGAATTTAGTCATTTTAATCAAATTTTATTAAGTTTATTTGACATTTCAAGCGCATTTCACCATAGTATTTGAGTTAATATTAAAGTAAAAATGTGTCAAATAGTATAAACAACTCAAATACAATCCTGAAATGTGTATGAAACATTAAATAAACTTAACAAAATTTGATTAAAAGAACTAAATCTATGTATTTTGAAAGATGAAAGACTAAATTTGTCTAAAATTTTAAAATAGATTAATTCTAATATTTACTAAAAGTTAAAGGACAAAAAACATATTTAACCCAATTATAAATTGGAGCGAAAAAAATCTCTAGAATCGTACGAGAGCATGTAACAAAAAAACAATTTCAGGGGTATTTTAGTCTTAACAAAAAGGAGCATGTAACAAAAAAACAATTTCAGGGGTATTTTAGTCTTAACAAAAAGTAGATAAGGTGAGTATTACATATCCTCGTTCTTTGTAACCGTTACCATGTTAGTAGTATAGAGAGGGAACCTCTGGCACCAAATTTATTACATGTATTGTAAAGTGATCCTAATCTTTAAATTGATTAGTTGAGTTTCAAACCTTTGAAAGTTAAATTCGATTCGACCGTTGGCTCTCTTAGTCTTAGGTACATTACTCCAAAACATAACGAAACAAGAAACAAAACAGAACACGCTCCTCCACCCCCCTTCAAAAACTGTAACAGCAAACAAGAACTTCAAACCTCAACCCAACGGTAATGGCGGAAGCTGAGGATTTTGGGTTCGCCCCAGATGAAATGGTAGTGAATGAGAACCTTGGCTACCCCAAAGCCTTCGCAAAACTCTGCCGTGACCGGGGTTTCGGTGCCTACACCCATGGCCCTCCCTTTACCTTCATCCCTTATGCTTTGCAAGAACATGAGGTAAACAAAAAAAAAAATCGATCTTTCTTTCTCTCTATCATGTATGTCTTAGCTTAAGTGGTGAAGAAAACATTTAAAGTGAGTTCTGAGTTTGAATTCAAGAATTTTGTGTTGTTGGTTGTTGTTTTAGGCTGAGAGAGCTGGGGATTTGGATGAGATGTTTCCGATTATTGATCCCAAAGCTAAGGCTACCAGCAAGTCTAAGATCTTTGTCAGTGTCTTGTGGAAGCAGCTCCGCCATCTTGGGTAGGTTTCAATTTGGAAGATTCTGAAAGTTTCAATTTTGATTTCTGATGCATTGCTTGTGTTGTGTTATTAACAATTTCGCAAATATCAGGAATGCTGGCTTTGACCCCGCTGTAATTCGAGTGGATGGTTATGGCAATGTGATCTATTATCATGCAGATTCTGCCTCTCCTCTGGCTTGGGATGTTGATCACTGGTTTCCTTGTTCAAGTAATTTTCATTTCTTTTTATACTCTGAGAATGTGTAGAAGTAGAATTCAATTAGGGTGTGTGTGTCACATGGTATGATTTTGCTCCTTTGGTATCGGAATGCAGGGGGAGGTTTGACTGTTCTTAGCAATCTAAGGATATTACAGCGGCAAGTATGTAAGAGGAAGAAAAACAAGCTGGAATTCTTGGTGCCATGGTGGGATTTCCAATTGGGGATCTCTGTGAACCAGTTCCTGTCTGTTTTTGCATCGTCAAACTCAGACTTCAGGCAGGTTTTTTTTTGGTTTATTCTTTATTTCTGTTAGTTCCTGAAATTTACACGACTTTTAATCTAAAACCTGAAGACAATGGGATTATGTGTCTTTATTTTTATATAATGTTTCATTTTATCTTTTTTATCCAAAGTGGGACTTCTCACACTTGGATTATCCTAACATGATGGAAGGGTAATGGTATTTGTATTTGCAAATGACAGGCACAGAGCCTTTTCATTTTTGTTCTATGAAGGAGAAAATCAAGAATTGAATGCTTCACAAATAGTGGATTCTCATTCTTTCCCACAACACTTTTTTGGGTTGAAAGATGAGATAGGCCTAGCTCCAGCTGCAATTGTAGAATCTCGAAGGGAACCTTGTGATGCATTAGCTTTGAGACAACTTGATTACAATAGGAAGCCAAGGCCAATGTCTCCTGCAATAGGTTGGTGGCAGTTGATGGTTATGGTTCAAAATTTGAATTGGTTAAATGATTTGTTTTATGTCTGACCATCCTCTGATTGAAACTATTTTCAGTAGCTGCAAGGAAAAGAAATGGCAATCTTCTGAAAGAAAATGAAGATCCAGATTTTGTGAAAAACCCCTACCAAGCAATTGTCATGGCTAGAGATTCCCTAAAGCAAAGAGAGGAAACTACAAAAATGCAGGCAGAAATACAGAAGCTGGATGATGAAGTGAATGAAATGAAGCTCAAAAATGAAGAAGAAAAGCTCACTATTCAAGACCTGGAATCGGCGCTCATAAAACGTAGGAGGAAGGCAGAAAAATGCAGACGGTTAGCTGAGGCTCAATCTTCTTACAGGATTATGCTTGAGAAGATGATTAGGGACACCATGCACCAGTAAGTCCCAATACCCGAGATTGAAATGGTGTTATAGAGTGTATTTTCTCTTCATTACAAAAAACTCTTTCGAGAAAAATAGTTGTTCCTTCAGATAAAATTACTTTTCTGATACATTAATTACTGATAGATTTTAGTTGAAAATTTTCTTGCATTTGACATATAATAAGTGTTTTTCTTTGGACTTCAACTACTGGTTTTTAATGATTGGTTTTGTTGCAGGAGTGTTATCTATAAGGAACAGGTAAGATTGAACCTGGCTGCAACTAATGCACTAATGGCTAGACTTGAAGCACAGAGGGCAATTTGTGATGCTGCAGAGAAAGATCTTCACAAGAAATACAAACAAAGGGATGACATAGAGAAGCAGATTAGACCTGAATGGGAGCAAGGAAGGAAAAGGTCAAGAATAGATTATACCACTTTAGAAGAGAGAGACACTAAACCTGCTCTTTACTTGCCTGGGCCCAGACCAAGAACACCTTCGCACAAGGAGCTCAGAATGTTTTTAGAGGAGGAACAAAAAACATCCGAAGTTGACTTCCCTGCAAACAAGGAACAAAAGCAGGAAGATAAGGAAGAGAAGATGCAAATGCCTGCTAAAATTGACACAGAAGAGAAGCTAGAGGAGCATACTACATCAAGTGTTGCATTGGATGAAGAAAACACAATTGAGCAAAGACTTGAGAAGCTTAAAATCAGCAAAGGAAAGAGGAGTTGTAGCTTTTCATTCACAGGTCTTCATGAGACAGAAATCGAGGAAGATGAAGAAACCAGAAAGCAACGTGGAAAAGGGAATGTGGAGAAGTGGCTTCAAATGCTTTTAGAAAATAGTCAGCAACCAGGAACTGATCCAGAAGAAACAAATGCAAATGCAAATGCTTCTTGTAGAACTGAAGAAAAAATAATCCAACAACTGAATGAGAAGTTCCCACAAAAGGAGTTGAGGATCTCAAAAGTTTCAGATTCTGATTTTAAAGAGAAGCAGCTACAGCTTCTTGAAGACAAGAATGGATTAACAGATCAAGAAGATAGAATGGAAAGTGAATCTAGAAGTGTTATACCGACAGGACATAAAAATTACTCTGAAGAAGCTTGCATAGGTGAAGGAAATTGCACTCCTAATGTTGAAGGGATGGAGAAAATGGAAGAACATAAAAAGGAAAAAAAACTTCCTAGATCAGAGAGTGCCAGGACCTTGAGGAGAATTCCATCATCTCCTTCATTGCTCTTTGGTATCAGAAAAGGTGTGGACTACATTCGGAAGAAGCCAACAGCAAGTGATGATTTGGCAGCATCAAACAGTTTCTTGAGGTCATCCATCAAAACAATCAAGAAAGCTGTGAATCTATGAATAGAGATACATTTGATTGAGGCTATGCATAATGCATTTGTATTTGTAACCTTTGTTTCTTCACGATTTTACAATTTGAGTTGTGTTTAGCTGAATAAAGTTAGTGAAATCTATAATCCAAAAAAAGAGAGAGAAAATTAGTGTGTGAAATGTAACCATTATTTGATTTGTGTACAAGATTTTGAAGTTGTCAAATATTTGATAAGTTATAACAGCTTGTTTTTGCTGCTAGCAATTTAAGTTTCTGTTTCTTGTACTTTTTCTGCTTTGCAAAAACTGAATGAATTCCCGTTAATGCCACATTTACTTTATTTACTAGAATTAGTGAATTACAAACAGAAATGATCTGGTGTTTTGTCTGGGAATCGGATTCAGATGCTACAGACAAACGTTCACAAGTTCAAAAGCATCAAACAGAGAAGGAAATTTTTTTGTCATTTACATGTCTGCTTATTTTATTTTATTTTTAATATGTTTAACTTCTTCGATATAATTAACATTTTATTTACTAAACTCGTTAAATTAACTGGTTTTCAAAACGTGAATTACATTACAATTTTACTTTTAAAAATATTAATACTCAAGAATCTCAAACAAATACTAACATTTTATTTAAAATTTTCTTAATTATATTATATAAATTTTAATAATAGGAGGAGGAAGCTGTCAAATAACATTCATTAATTTTAACTGTCAAATAACATTAACAGTGTATGTTATATGTTAAAAGTTAGGAAACATTCAGAACATTTCAGGTCTTGGTCGTGCGTTCTTATCTTTTATTTATGCAGTCACAGTCATTATTACATAAAGAACTTTGGTATATGCACATCGAATTGAATTTTATTCCAAATACCAGAGTTATATCTCGCATTATTTATCAGGTCTAACACAAAAAAAACGAACTTGTATACTATAACAAATTAACAGAGACTATATGAATCATATATTTTTGTTCAAAAACCAATGTTTCAGGACATAGATTTCCTCCACTTCTGGGGAATCTTACTTTTGACCAAACTGGTTTTCATGTCCATTGGCGTTTGCCTTCCAAACCCAGTTTCTCTTTCAGCTTCCTCCTCCTCTTGTTCTATTCTCTCCACCCCTCCCACATTTCTACCAAATGTAGGCATTCCAAGCATCTTCCATTTGAACAAGCCCTTCTTCTTCACAACCAACCTCTCCATCTGCACTTTCATGGCATTCAGCTGGTTTTGCAGCCTGCAAACATCTTCCTTCAGCTTCCTTATCTCCACTTGCTGAGCATTCATTTCTCGCTTTGAAAGGCACCTTCCAGGTGGGTCAAGGCCTCCATTTGGACTCCTCAAGCTGAAGGAGCCACTCCAATCTACTTGGCGGTTGAGTTTGGCTTGTTCAGAGAACAGCACCTGAATCACTGCTCTCACAGGCAACCTTTCATTTTGAGCTGCATGAAGTGAGGCCTCTGGTGTCAGTTTTCTGCTATCAACCACTCTGCACAGACCCTTCCTTTCTTGCTTTGACACACCTGGATGTGCCTACAACACATAACCAGAGTTCGGAGTTTCAAAATCACACACTCACCACAAATAGTGCAAGAAACAATAACTACTAACATACATGTCATGTATGTTAGGATTGAGCACTTACCACTAAGTCAAAAGCTATAGCTAGTAGTCAGAGTACAATCTTGTCCCCATCCAGTACTGTCTAAAGTGGCCAAAAGGGTATATGGATCTTTTTAATGGTGAAGTGAAGTTCTAATCTCACAAATAGGAAAAGTTTGTATTATTCAAATAGCATGTAGGAAGACTAACTACTAGTTTATAGTTCTACTTGTACGTGACGTGTTACCTAAATTTAAGAGACTAGTGCACCTTATGGCAAGTAATAAATACACAGAGCAACCAGAAGGAAATGCCAAGCTTTAACATCTAAACTAGAAAGAGTTTCCTGTTCTCAAGAGAGCATTAGTTGCGTTCCATTTCAGTAAAGTATTTACGTAAACTATTATATGTATATATTAGGACAAGAGAAAAGCCAAATATTAAAAACAATTTGTCACAGTTATGATATAGTGGCCCCACATGACAGACATTTATGTTATTTCAGTTTCACTTCACATATTTCCACTAAAAAAGGAATCTCATGCCAGTGACAACAGAAGAAGCATTTTCCAGTATATTCAGAATGAACCTTGTCATCAATACGTAAACTAAGAGGCATGAATAACAAAAAAGAAAAATCACCTCTAATGAATCAAAGAAGCAACAAAACTCATAGACTATTCCATAGGTGTTTTTCTGTTGTTTTCCAATTCGAATTGGAGTTTCACCTTGACATTTTATATTGATGTCAAATCCAAGGTTTTATTACAGGAAAGACTGAGGTGAAACTCCAATTCTAACAAAGGAACATTGGCAGAAGCACATGGAACTGCATCTTTGAAAGTAAAATGAGAAGACATACTTTAAGGTAAGTGTCAATGGCTCGGTACAAGCCATCATCCGTGGCTCTGGCATGGCTTGGAAGAACTCCAGCAAGTGCATGGAACTCAGACAAGGACAAATTAGCATCCACAGCAGCCTCAGCGAGGTAGCAATCAACCAACTTGGCAACCTTAACCAAAGCAGCACCATCACGGTCCATACTCATAAACCTCTTAACCAACCTCAGGACAAGCTCAACATCCAAGAGAGTTCCACACGTGTGGCTGAAGGAGGGTATCATGAGCTCTTTCAGAGAAGCTTGATCTAGCTGCGAGGAAATGCGGTTCTCAATCTCAGCTCTGTAAGTGGCATCAACCCGAACCATGTTGGCGGTTCTGAGAAGACGAAGGAGGAAGTTGCATGGGACAGAATCCTTCTCAGGAGGCAGAACATTCACCAAGGTCTCCACAAAGAATCTTTTCTTCATCCATGAATTCGTGACGCTTTCGGGGGATTGAAAATGAGTGGTGACACCATTCTCAGAAGAGGCAGAGAGATCAGGGAGCCAAATAGAAGCATAATGAGTGATGATGGAACCAATCAAGTCTGCACGAATACCCTTCTGTTTGATGCTTGAAAGGGTCTTCACAAAGTAATCCATGTCAACGATGCATGCATCATCGAACCAACATTCCCAGGATCCAACAGTTGCCTCTGATTCTTCACAACACTGTTTCTTCATTTGCACTACTCACACAACACTGCAGCTTTGCAACTCTATGCCACCCAGTGTCTTGCTTATAACACACAACAACAAAAGTAATTACAACACAGCACCAAACTTGAAAACGACTAGTTTTGTTTTCTCTGTTTCTTGTGTTTTGCGTGTGGGATTCGGACTTGTTCCATTTACATGGGCAAAGGAATGACATAAAAAACAAAAATTTGGAGCATATGGCTACTTTATAAGGCCACATTTACATCATAGTATATGTAAGAAAGCGTGCGTTGGGATTGTGCATTGCAGTTGGCAATTGGCACAGAGTGATGGAAAGTGATGAAAATGGAAGCCTGAGAAGGGCCTATGTAAAATTCCAAACTTTGTTTTTGCATTCCATGCTCGTGAACCCCCTAGCTTTTTGTTGTTTTCGAAGCAGACATGTGTACCTCTGATTATCTTGGACCATTTTCGATTTTATTGTACTATTTCAAAATAATTCACATTGGATTCAAAATGTACTTTGTTATGCTTTTCCGGCATCACAATCGTATTAAAGTAAAAAGGTTGTTTTACATTATTTAGCGATAATTTGACAATTTGTATAAGGTAAAATAATCTTAAAAAAATTAACTTTGATATTTAAAAAAAAAGGATAAAGTAAATATTTATGAAGAATAGTGTCAAATAGTAGTAGAAAAGAGAAGGGTATCAAAATCCCAGTATCCTATTTTAAAATGAACATTTTCTTCTTCTTTCTCCTCTTAAAGAGTGCAGTAATGATGAGGGTAAAAGTGTAGTTGAAAACAGAAGCGGCAGTAACAGCAACTATAGAAGTGGCATAGTGCACTGAGAAGGGTATTTTAATCCTTTTGCTACTAGTATGAGGTGCAGTTGGTAATCATGGGTGCAGAAAGAAGAAAGTCCACTGGTTTTGGAAGTTGGGCCTCAATAAACCAGGCCCATATCAGGGTGATTCTTTCTACACTGCACAAATCTCTTCACCACCTTTCATTTATTCTGAAATAGATATGGATTCCTTTTTATATTTCGAAAAGATCATTCCAAAATTAATAAAATCCATGCTAAAATTTAGTCCTCAGCTTGAAATGAAGCACTATAGGACCCAACAAAATCTAAGGAGAAAAATATTAACAATACTTTCCTATTCTCATAAGTTTATTGAAAATCACAAATTTTAGTAAGTTTTATTTCTCATTCTTGATTTTGTAAATTTCAATAAATTTAAAAACCAATAAAAAAAATGAGCCAGGAAAAGTGTGGTAGAGAATTTGTTGTTAGGATTAGCCAAAATCTAAAGATAATACAATGCTTCCATTCCCTCAATTCAAAATATCTTACTTAATAAACCTTATTTGTGTGTTTTTCTACTGTGTCTCCTTAATACACTAATTATCAATAATTTTGACGTTTTATAATATATTAAAAAAATATTTAAAATACCAACACAATGTACTTTTAATACTTAGCAGAGGACAGCACCAAAAAAATCAGTAGAGAATCTAAACTCGTGCAGGAACGTAATTTGGCATAGATTGTAACCATGAACTCATATTCGAAACAAAGTTTACAAATGTGTTCATTCTTTCATTTCTTTTTATTTTTTTTAATGTACTACCAAATAGGAAACTAGAAAATCATTTCTTTTATTTTTTTCATTGAAGGAAGAAAATCATTTATCTATGGGACAAAAGTAACAATTAAGGAAACTAGAAAAAAGAAAGTGAGAATCAAACTCATTAGACAATGACCTACACCTAATAGTTTGAGCTAACACATCTCTTGAGCTGACTCCTCCTTCTTCCTTGCAATTCAATGAAGTTTGAGCTTTAAATGTTGTGAGGAGTTGAGTTCAAGTTCAATTCAATGTACTTGAGTCACCACCAGTTGTTGGATTCAATAGTGGAACACTTGCAAGAGAACCATTTCCATCTTCATCCTTGGCCACCACTGGTATCTTAACAGCAGCTGCTCTCTCCATCTCTTTCTCAAGCTCTTCTTCTCTACGCAAAGTAGAAAACTGGGAATCAAGAGACTTCGCCGCTGATAACCAGGCAAGAACAATCACCAGAAGCACCCCTCCCAGATATGGAGTTGAATTAGCCAGTGAACCAAAACTTAAGATCATGAACTGCTGAATTAGAGCTCCACCAGATTTTCCCAATGGGTTGCACACTACATCAATGGCTGCCTTCCCTTTCACCTACAAGCAAAGAAATTTAGTACAAGTCAAATTACAAGTGAGCTGCAGCATTTTCTTGAGAAAAGTTCATCAATGATCATAAAAACCATAAAGAGATTATCATATTCAAATTTGACTTGAACAAACTTCACCATATGTATATATGATTGAAGAATGATCAAGTTTGCACAAATATGATTATAGCAGATAAGGATATGATTTAACTAAAGAGTAAAGACCATTAACTTAAACAAATCTTGATTTAACTCTAAAAAATGTGTGTATATGTGGAACTTGCATGAAGATTTTGCAGAAAAATGATTGTTGCTGATAAAAATCCAAACCTTGGTATCCTCATCCAAGGGTATGTAGGCCATTTCTTTGCAGGGATCGAATAAACTGTACTTAGCACTTTTGCTGAATATGTTCTGCAATGCACCCACGTATACAGCAGCTAGCAGTGGAGTCATGCCAAAATTTGCAATAACAGGAGCAATTGGGCCGCCAAATAATATTAGAGAGAAGAAACCAACTCCTGTTAAAAGCAGAACAGTGGGGGTGATCTTGGCAGCAACTCCCCATCCATATTTGTCAAATATAAATTGGCTTAAAAGCATCATTGTGAATGTAGCAATTCCAGTTGCAGTTGAAAAGTCTCCCATGAAAGATGAGTACTCATTGGGGCTAGGAAACTGCACAACTTGCAGAGTTTGAGAAAGAGCAGAGTGCAATGTGCAGCAGTAAAACCAAAGGCAACAAAGGTTTACATTACCTGAGCTTTGAGCTTTGATTTCCATGTAACCTCAACAAGATTAATGCTAATTCCGTATGCAACCACTAAAGTGGCAAGATCCCTTATGTATTTTGAAGACACCAAAAATTTTATGCTCTCCATTGTTCCCATTTTGGGCTTCTCCTGGAAGAACAACCAATAACAAGGTAAAGTGTTGGTTATTCCAAATATTAGTAAAGAAATGGAACAGGGTTCATATTTTCCAACACATTTGAAATAATGGGGATAGCACCAAATAACTTGGATAATTTCACAGTCCTAGAAATGAATCAATCATACCACAGTCATCTTAAAAAACTACCTTCTTCTTCTTGCTACGTGTGGGAAGTGGAACATAGTTATTCACCCACCAATATATGACACAGATTGCGAGTCCCATGCCCACAACTATGCTCATCATTCCTTTTAGAGACACGGCCCAACCATCAACTCCAGGACCTAAATTCTTCCTAAGATTAGAAAAGTATTTCACTGTTCGACCAGAGAACACAAGGGCTACATTGGCACCAAGTCCAAATAAAGGATAGAATCGTTTTGCTTCATCAACAGTTGTTATCTACACAAAACAAAATGAATTTTAAAATAAGCATTAGCATTATACTTAACAAAGCAGCAGCAGAACCACACAACATCATATTCATCTTTATACCTTTTATTCATTGTACTAATTTGCATGAGGTAATTCAAAATGGAAAACATGTTTAAAACAAAACATTAGAGGATTCAACACCTTCTCCTGTCATCACATGATTAGCATCTTATCCAGATAAGATAAGATTTATAATCATATTATCACAAATGAAACAAAACTTAACAATAGATAAGATAAGATTTACACGCATATTATCACAAATGAAACAAAATTTAACAAAACATGCATGTGACTCATCAAAAGCAGAGCGGCTAAGCGATAGAGAAAGAGGCAGAATACAAATGAATATGACCAAAATGAATAGATGAAAAGTAAAAAACAAAAAAAAAAACAAATAATAACCAATAAAGATAAAAATAAAAAGAAAAACATAAAGAACAACAAAA
>Ga0099823_1004390_pt1 | contig 13774 bp, 6 predicted proteins | sample CowpearedBW_FD_76831 | JGI IMG/M metagenome (GOLD analysis project Ga0099823, IMG submission 76831) | Root nodule microbial communities of legume samples collected from California, USA - Cow pea red BW | ecosystem: Host-associated > Plants > Roots > Nodule | place: USA: California | collected...
TAGGCCCACTAAGAAAACAGACCCAGAGTAAACCCATAATGGATCTCACTGGATCTTCAACCAATATAGTACGACCTTTTCTTCCTGCACCTCCTTCATTACTACCTACATCCCATATTAATATTATAATTGGGATTGGAATTATGTAAATTTTTTTCATATTTTATTCTTAAAAATATTTTAAAGTTACAACGTAAAATTTCCAGATAAAAAATATTAATATAAGAAAATGAAAAAAATATATAATAAAACAAATAAAGAAACAGAAAAGAAACGGAAACAAGAGACTCTATAGCAAATAAGAAAGTATCTATCTATATTCAACTTACAATGGAAGTGTATATACAACTAAATTTATAATATTTGATTATCTTATTCTCTCAAAATATAATTTAAGTACGTATAATAAATAATTTATTTAATTATATTATTTTTATATAATAAAAAAATGTGATAAAAAAGGCCAACACAGGCTGATGTGTTTGGTTTTCATAGTTAAAATGATGAATATTTTTCATTTAAAAAAAAAGTGATTATATATTTGCGCAATTTTTTTAAAGTTTTAAATTTAAATATAGTTTATGAAAAAAGCTATTTTATTTTACTTTCCTTTCTGAATTTCCTTGTAGAGAGAAGTTTTTCAAACAAACCCATTATCCTAGTGTTTTTACTTTACTTTGAATGAGTAGATTGCAACAGGATGAGTGTTGAGACACAATTTGGGGATGGAAACAGCGAAAGACCCAAAACAAACGAGTTTTGGCATTATATTTTCAATTTTCTGAGTGTGGAGATGAGGTAACAACTCAACAACAATGACTGCTACTGTTGCGAGTTGTTGCTTATTCGCCCTCAGGAGAGGATGTTCGGATTTATCTCACTCATTCAGGCCTTGATGCCAACTTTTCTCCAACAAAGGTTTCTTCTTTCCCCCAATAATCAATGCAGTATTGTTATTGAAAATGCCAACTTCATTTCTTTGGCTTAAGAGGACTTTTAGATTCTCAAAACCTTTTTTTTTTTTTCAGTAGCTATTTGTTGCTTCATCCCTCAATTGATTTTTGTTTTCCTTTGGAATTTTGGTATTGGATTGATGAGTATGATTAAGGCATTTTGCAAATGTGTGAAATTCTCAAAAACAATTGTCATGCTGTTTTTTAATGTGAATTTTATACTGCATCTGATGTTAGTCTGTTGTGCTTAATTTTTCATTTTTGGGATTCACCAACTGTGCACTTTCGTATATTTTTCTTCATATTTTTATTTCTTATAGAATGGGTCTGGAAACAGTTTCAGGTTATATTGCTCTGAATGATGGGGCCGTTAGTTATTGTACAATTACTAGGTTCATTTCTATTTCCTCGATTTTCTGTCTATCATCATTATTGTACATATTTGTTGCATCATGGTAGTATAAATAAGATAACAGTTCGGTGTCTTTTTTTCACAGAGCCATTAACCTAAGTATAATAGGTCATCCTAAATCATTCTGTATTTACAGTGAGTGAATTTTGCAGCAGAGATACTTGCATTGTTATTATGTTAGTTCTACAAAAAAGTAGGTTTCTGTTTTGAGTACATACTTGCATAACTAAAAACTCATTTTTACTGTTAAATATGCTGTATAGGTGAGTTCCTGTTTCCTAACAGCATAGACTTCATAGTACCAGGTTCTTAAATCATGAAGATAAGAATTTCTACTCGGATCAGTAGCTTCTAAGTGTAAAATTTTGTAAAAATATGAGTTTGTATTGGTTTTCTCAGTACCATTAATATCATAGTCCCTGTCACGAATATAATAAGCTGAAAAACTTTCTAACTTTAATTTCAGGCAATTGCTTTCTCTTTTTTAACGGCATTGGCTTCATATTTCCAGGTTCTTACCTGACTTAAATCATAGAAATAAGAACGACTACTTGAATCTGTAATTTCAAATTGTAAAAATTTGTATTTTGTGTTTCCGTTTTCTCTCCATCCGCACTTACTACACAATTTGTTTGGTTGTGTTTGTCAGGCAAAGATACCAAATATTGATTAGTGCTTACATGTTGCTACATTGCAAGCAAAGAGGGGTACTGGTGAGGTTTAATTGGACCCTGTTTTCTCATAAAGTCGTATATGGCTGTAGTGGTTGCTCAAGTAAAAGATATTTATTTGTATTTTATATCGAGGAAAGAGTTTTATATATGAATAGCAAATTTATCTTTTATCAGGCAGCTGAAATGAAAATGTATGCCTTTTATTCTAAGCATTTATATATCCCCCACCTTGTGTACAATGCTTGGTGTATTTTTATTACATCCTCTAGGCTTCCTCCTGGTTCCTAAACTCCTTGAGTAAAGAAGGCATATGAAAGGAGGGGGTGGGGGAGGGGCATTGGTGCCCTGTGTGGTACCAACCAGCTAAATTAGGCACACTGGAGCAGTACTCAAGCCTCATACGCTTATTAAAATTGGTATGTTTGGTATCTGGTTCGTGCCTACCTGTGAAGATTCAATATGTATTTGTAGGTACAAACATGTATGACTCACATTGATTAGATGGGCAGAGGTTGGTGGATATTGTATGCATCCAGTTTAGCTGTCTTCCATGAAGCAGTTGCGAGCTTGGGTTGTGACATTTAAATGTAACTAGTTCTATTTATCGATTCTAGTAAGATTCAACTTGCTTCATCTTGTAAACTTTTAAGAAATAAAAAGGGTGGGATATTGTAGATGTCCCGTAGTTCCTTACAACAACAATCAAGTCTTTTCCCATTACGAAGGATTGGCTGCATGGATCAAACAACAATCATGTTTATGGACAAACCATCGAGTTTTAAATGATGTTTACCTTGTTGATTTTTAATGTTTGCCCAATGATACCATGGTCAATACAGATTAGTATTTAAGGATAGATATTATGATAGATCCATAAGAAGTGTATGACAAAGAATAGGCATAGAGAGGGATATGGATGTGGGTCGTGAAGGAAATGGGCGCCAACCAGGTTTATGGGTGTGTGAGAGGAGAAGGGGAAAGGTATTGGCAAGAGCAAGGAAGGGAGAGAAAAAGGTAATGGGTAGGAGAGTAACAGAATTACCATGTGGCTGTGTTCAAGGGGAAGAAGTAGGAGTGAGTGGTAATCGTGCAAGTTGTGGTAGAGAATTAGTACTGGGGGGAGGCATTGACAAATTAACAATTGGTATGGAGTTGAGAAGAGAAGTTGGTTCTTTCCCGTGGGAGTGTCATGGCATTTTCACTTATTTTCTATCCATCCATCTTGTAAAGGAGCTCTGCTCCAATCCACCGTTATTTGCCTGATACATACTGTAAGAGGATTCATCCTGTGACTGAAAACTACTTTAAAATTGATTTCAGTTTTCTTTGGTTCTATCTCCTCCTTATCTCTGGTTCTTATCATATTTCTCCCTTGAATGTGTAGTGTTGCTGCTTGTTTAAACATTTTAGCTTTATGATTCTCTGTATTTTTCCTTTCTTTTTTTTTTCTGGCTATATTTTTATGTTATGAAGTTTGTAACATATGAAAGAAAATATTCTTTATCTTCAATGATATTAGTCAAATGCTTATCCTTAACATTCTTTTCATCATCTCCAACTGGTAATTGAAAGTCTGCTTTTATGTGTATACCCGGATACCCAGCATAACCACGATGCCATGACTAATTTCTTTCCCAGCAATCAACATGTATGTTAGAGGGGCAAGAAAATACATGAGTGTTATAGATTGTGTTGAGTTCACTGTTTTTCTTTCAAATTCAACCACTTGCTAGATTCTTACACCGTTCTGCACATCTCGCTGATGGAATAGACCTTTGTAGTTGGCTTTCATGGTTGGTATTTGCCAGGAAGAATCGTGCTCAATACTGGTTTAGTCCAAAGGATTAGAAGGTTTTTAGTTACAATGATGTTGATACTCATTTTCATTTTAAAATTGTAACGGGCGTGATACTTTCTGGTTTACTAATACATTTAAAAAGTTTTACACCATCAACGAATGGTAGTTCTGGGTCATTTTCCCCTCCCATATTTGATCAAATTACAATTGGTCGCGTGTATGATTGGGATACTCATCAACAGAGAATTCAACAAGCTGGTGCCTAACCCTTCAAGACTAGCAAACCAAATCTGATACATGCTTCTAAACTTAGGGAATACATACATGTTGGTTTAATATACTGGTATCTATAACGTTTGGAAACACCAGTATCACTGGCATACCTTTTGTTTAAATCAATTACTTCCTGCACCCTATCAAATTTCTTCTCCCACCCCATCAAAATGCTTCTGGAAAATGTCTTCCGTAACGAAGAGATTATTTGCTTTCCAGAAAAAAAATTCCGGAAATGATGGTGCAGGAAGTGATTGCCTTTGTTTAATTTGTAGTACTGGTGTAAATCTTATTTGTATGAGGAAACTGTTATTTGAAATCAAAATCTGGGCCTGCAGGGTAGTAAAAAAGGCCCCACAGAATCATAGTCTGAACGAAATATGTGAGTGAAATAATGCAAAAATGAAGGAAGAAGTCATGCAGTCCAATATTGTAATACAGGGTAGGGCTGAGAAAATCCTTTGGTACGTGATGTAGACTTGAGAAGTGGTCTAATAATACAAACTGTGGAAAGTAACGACGTCATAGGAAAGAGGTTAAACCAGAATCTTAGTCTTAATGATCTTATGTTTTGAATGGTTGAGTTAGGTAAAGTGGCACTGTTATTCATGTGCCTAAACAGGATTCGTTGTTGGGTTCTAGCTTGACACATGGTTGAATATTATATGGTTTGTTTGCAGGCTAATTAATTTCATGGGCATAGACTCTTCACATGGGGGACCCATAAACAACGCTCAGTGTTCTCACAAGTCAAAAGCTGTATCAGCCTTTCGAACAAGTCTTCCTTTTTTCTAATTTTTTTTTTCTCCATTTCTTTTTGTTTTTCAGTGGCAGATACAAAACTTTTCGCCGAATATCTGCACCATTGCCTCAGCTTCTTTTCATTGCTATTACTCTTGCCATCATTATTATTGTTGTTGAGAAAGACGTGACTCAACACAACCCTAAACTTTCATGCAACAGAAGATAAACACATTACAAAGTATGCTTTGTCCACATTCATTTCCGTGCGTTATTTCAGAGGCTCATCTCATGATCGAGACACTGAAATTTACGTAACAAGAGGCTGCTAACTGCACTAAATCTGAAAATAATGTAGGTTCATATCAACCTCAACAATTAATTCAAGCTTATTTACATGTTTATAAACCTCTTTGAGTTATTACATGATCGAACACCACATCCTTTATGAAGAAGGCATTGTGTTTAGAGTTTGAGTTGTGTCTACTTTAGATACGTTGAAAACTGGTTGTTTAAAAGTTAGTGCCGGTCCAAGTTTGTCACCTACTTGTATTATTATTTAAGCCGTGAAGTCTATCCTAGATTCTGTGTGGGTGTGATTTGGTTTGCTTTTATGGCTTGAAGCCAACTATTGAATGAATAGTTTGTGAGGTATATATTATTATATTTATAGGGTAAGAAAGTTGACAAAGGCTTCGTGGGCCAATGATATGTCACACCTTATGAACCAAAAACTTATCTAGAGCTTTTGGTTGGTGAGGCTCTTGTACCTTAAAAAAAAATACAATGGTTAGGGTCAATTCCATCTCTGTCAAAGAACCATGCAAGGCATAGGTGTGGTTGACCTTATTAGACGGGACTTTGGCCCATTTGGTGATGGTCCAATCCTTCACAAAAAGTCACCCACCACCTTCCCCTTCTCATCATCAATTTTCCACCGTTTTTTTATTTATCTTTTAGTGCCGTTTTTCTGATTCATTCTGCCCTTCAAATTCAGCTGTTTAACCTTCATAAATGTTAGTGTAGTCCACAACAACCCGATTATGGCAATAACAAGACTTTGAAGTTTGAATCAGTCCTTTAATGTGATTGAGGTTTGAGACACTGAGAAAGATCTTATCACAAATTTGTGTTTATCCCATCAGAAACACTCCAAACTCAGTTTACTTAAATCTTGGTAGCAAGTACCACTCATTCTTCAAGTGGGTCATGAAACGAAGAGGTTCATCAAGTTTCCAAATTGGAAAAACCATATAGATTGGTTAAATTTGTAAGTTTGAGATGTTCATGTTTGTATTTATGCAGTAGTTACATTCAAAGTACAAATCTATATTTTTTATTGATATATCCTGCAACAGGTATCTTGCTCAATAAACAAAATTTCATATCTAAAAAGAGATTTTGAAGGGCATATGCTTCATAATTATGTCACTTTCATTACTATTACAGGAAATTGTTGAGAAGGACAATCTGATTAGCGTGGCTTATTCTGAAACACTAACTATTCTTCTCAGATTAAATGCATTCTCATTACAGGGAAAAAAGAAAAAAACAAAAACAAAAAAGTCGCATACGATACGTACCAATAATGCTACATATGCTAGTGCACATATATCCAAGTTAAGATATTGTTACTCGGAATTATATTTTATCCAAAGTTTGGAATTAACAACACCCACATATTTAGGGTGAAAATAAAAAAACAAACAGGCATGTATATCTTGCAAATAATTGAGACACGAAGTGACACAATATGCTTTTTTAGTGTAAAAAGAAAACAGTGGAATCTTTCTTAAGTTGTAATCAACAATCATATTATTTGGCGTAACTTGTTTGAATACCGATAAAGAACACAACGAACATTAACTCATAATACGCAACGACAGTGGGGTATAAAGTAACCTCCCATATACCGGTATTTGTTTATTCCTAATGTTCTCAAGAATTTAAAAACCACATCTTCATTAATAATCTATATTCCTACCTCAATTTTTTTTTTTTGGATATAAATTAGTAAATGGACATTTTGTGATGCTTTACATTCGTAGTAGTTTACTTCTACTTGCAATTATTATTATTGACCAATTGTGTCGTAATTAAGGAACGAATTTTAGTTCAATGTTTCAAAATTGACTGTTCAATCACCGAATTGAAATATGAGTAAATGAGTTTCCACAAAAATTTTATAAATCTTCGTTGAAATAATATCATTAAGATTAATTACTGTATTAAATGTATTGTGTATTTTAAAACGTAAAATTATTTTACGATTTTTGTCTTTTAAAAGACGTTTTAGAGAGTAAAGAGAGAAAAAAAGTACATCTGTTGAATACACTAGAACAAGAGCATCATCTCTTGAAATGATTTCACATAACAATATTTTGTTCTTAAATTTTTTACCTTTTTATTTCATATAAATCAACTTCAATTTATTTTTGATTCACTAAATACTTTTTGCCATATTGCCACCACTGCCAGCAAAAATCTACAAAGAGTATCGGACATTAATTCTCACGTGCTCGATTCATCAATTATATACGAATTCTAGAAGAAGAAGCAGAGTTAGCATGGTTTAAACTACTTTAATGGCGAAGATTTAAGAAAAGTTCTTACTTTTACTTTTATTTCCTGTTTCTTCATTAAAATTTTCTTACACACATGTTTAAACACTAGAAAGTAGATTACAAATATAAGGCTTTATCTTGTAATGATGTAATTAAACAAATAAATAAATAAATAACACTAGTAAACAGCTGAGTTTAAAATATGTTGTAAATGGGGTAGGTCACACTATGTGTACTTAGTTTCTTTTCAATGATTATTTGGTTCACTCTATTTTTTATTTTAACCTATTTTTGAAAAGATTTTTTTTTTATATTTTAACCTGTTTTAATATTTTTCAATAGTTGTTATTTCAAAAGTAGTTCTTGTGATTCTTCCACGTCTATGTATGTTATCCTCTCCTTTTTTTAAATACCATAAATTATAATATTTTTATTCTATCCCCCACGGTGGATAATTAGTATGTGCGTACTCCATTTTTTTAATCTGGGTTTTGAATTTCAAATTTGTGTTCCATTTTTTCTCTTTAATTTATAAATATTTTATTTTTTTTTCTAAAAATGAATATAAATAAAATTTGATGACAATTATAAATCCAATTTTTCTCTAAAGAATGCTATATTTTAAAATAATTAAAACCAATTTTTTTATTTCAGAAAAACCGAAAACATAAATTTCTAAGTATATATTTTTTTCACGATACATATTAAGAAGGCATACTTTAGTGTTGATAGACAAATACTTGGAGGGGCTAAGGTATAAAATGAATTAGGTTGTTTCCAAGAATCTAATGACATAAATCAAGTTTATTGAGTTCAATTGATTAATTGTTGCTTTTAATTTAAATCCAAATAATTTATTATCATTACAATTATCTTTGAGTTGTTTTTAATCCAAATCAAACTTGTCTTATTTGATAAAACATTTCGATTCTTAAAATTTATACATTTTATGCAAACTTGAAAATTTTGTATTCTTATTTCATATAATCATTTTAAAAATTGAACTTTAATTTTGTTTTTTTATAGGGATTTGTTATTTAAGAAGATGGATGAGGCTTTTTGCTTTCAGACATTAGAACTGATTTGTGTAGTTAGATTCGAAGAAAAATGAAATACTTTTATCCTTAAACATATAGGGAAGGGAAGACACATCACCGATACATATTTACTAAATACCCTTTAGTTTTTTTTAAATTCCAATTTAACAAGTATGATTTTACTTATTATTAATAATAATAGTAATATTAATTATATTAGTAGTAATAATACTGATAAGAATAACATTAATAATAATATAATAATATTAAAACTAATACTATTAATAATAAAAAAAGTTAATAATAATAATAATAATAATTATTATATTTTATTTTATATAAATTTTAACTATATGACTAAAATTGTAATTTAACAATTTTATCTATTAAAATATTATTTTATATTTATTACATCCATCAAATTATTTACAAACTTAAAAATTTAATTTTCAAATTCCTTCACTCTCATCTCTTCATTCCTTAAAACAAATAATTTCAATTTTCTTTTTACATCCCCTCAAATTCATCTATTTTCCTCAAATTCATTTTTAGAAGTAAATACATTGTAAGTTTAATTCAACCCTACAAAATCAAATTGTAAAATAAGGTTCATAGTCACTTATATATTGTAAATTAGTCTTACTTAAGATATTGAGTTTATGAGTCTTCAATCTTATTTGTATATATGAGTTACTAAGACTAACTATCAATTTTAACATCAATATTTTAACATCAATGGTCGAATTTTCGGGTGTGTTCACTTGTGAAGATTTATTTTGAGGAGAGGGAGATGATAAACTTAAATTTGGAAGTATTAATTATTCTTCTAAACATAATTTTAAAAACCGTTTTTTTAAATTATCAAAATTATGCAACATTATTAGTGATTATTTGCATCATTAATTTACACAGATTAAGAAAACATCTTGTGAGTTGACTTGAGTTAAGAAAACAAAAAAAAAAATAATGAAGGGCATTATAGTAATCTTATAAAATCACCTTGAAATCTCTGCACATGAAAGAGAATGAGAATATAATATAATTTCTTTATTTTTCTCTCTCTTAAATCCTTACAAAACTGAATAATTCAATTACTTTCAAATAATTTCTATTTCATCCTTCTGATTAATAAATACTCTCAAGTGAACATAATGTTAAAAAAATTACTAGAAAAATACAACACAAAAGAATCATAATTCTAACTCCTATAAAGAATTGACTATACTTCCGATCCAAAACCTCAATAAAAAAAAATTAGCATACTTAAGTTTGTTATTTTTAGTTAAAATGGAAGAGTTAGATTGAGTTGAATATGAAGTGATAATTTAAGGTATGTATTATGTAAAGATGGAAAAGAAATGGAAAGGTGAAAAAGTGGGTTGGATTTTTACGTTGTAGGCGTTGATGGGATCCGTGGTTTCCAGCATGGGCATGGCTTGAAAAAGCACACATCCACTCTCCAAAAAATTGCAGAGACGTGCACGCAATACGATATCGTTTCTCACTTTCTGCTCTCTACGCGTTCTTCTTCTTTTATTTTTCTTTACCCTCTTTCATCTTCAATTAACGTGCATTTCCCATTTCCAAATACATTCTTTAATAACTCCAATAATATAAAAATATAAATCTGTTGACTTTGACTTCCCAACATCCCATTCCAACTCAAGAACCGGTGTCAGTATTTTAATACTAATTGAAATTGAAACTTTGAAACTTTGAAACCCAACTTAAATTATTGGGCATGAATGAAGACACTATTTAAAAAAAATTTAAAAAACAGAAAGTGTAGTATTTTTTTTTTGGGTTACGGAAAAGAGAAAGATATGGAGAAGAGGTAAACAGAATAGAAAATATTCCATTGCAAGAGGCGCCGCAATCATCGCTGCCGTGTTCTTATTTCTAGAATTCCCCGAACCACTCGTGTTTTTTTGGCACCAATTTATATTTTTTTTCACAAATAAATCCATTTTAAAATAATTATCAAAGAATTTCATATATGAACAATACTCAGGGAAGCATTTGAAATTGATAATTATATCTCTTTTAATTATAATTTTACATATATATTCTTATAATACAAGTGTCATCAATTATTCCGTAACAGAGATCAAGTGGATCACATCACAATTGAACAAATCGTTATGTTACACTCTCAAGTAAAAAAATTGTGGCATGACTTATAGTTAAAACTTTTTGACCAAGTAATAAACGTTCAATCTATCAATTAGTATCAAAACTAAGATAACGAATATACAATTCCTAATAGATAATAATAGAATAATTGCTAAAGAGAAGATTGTTGCTTGATCTAACAATTATAAAGTGACTTTATTGTGATAATTTCTAGAATTTAGATGAACAAAGATAATATTAGACCCCACTAAAGCTTAAAATAAAATAAAAAATAAATAGAATACGGCAAATAAAAACCTTTTACTTGAAATTGTTCTCGATCAACATCATAAACATCTCGCCTCCAAAAATCTTAACCTTGGTTTTTATCTTATACATTTTTCAACCTCCTCTTTTTATTACACTCTTTCATGTTACAACGCATTCTTATTGTAACCACTTAAAAAATTCATTAGATAAATATTTTAAAAGAATATCATATATCAAAATTTTGTACTTACAATTATTTTCCAAAAAAGAAATTAGTAACTTTAACTTTTCATTGTACTTAGAAACGCATAGGAACGTGACACCATCTCTGCCAAGTTGAAAATAATATAAGTAGTATAACATTATTCTCCTATAATAATAATATTTAAAACTTATAAGTAACATATTAGACTAGGGATGTCAAAAAAATTTGTACCCGTGGATATCTGCAGATAAAACCCGCAACGGATAGGAAACGAATATTAAAAATGGATACCCGCTATCCGCGGGTACGAGTATTTTTTTGATACCCGCATGTTAACGGGGCGGGTACGGGTATGATAGTATTCGTACTCGTGGATACCCGTACCTGCTAAACTTTAATTCACAAAAGTACCCTTATATATATATTAGTAAAAAATATTTTGACATAATTTTTTCTAAGTTGCACATCTTGTCTTCTGTCTTCATTCTTCAAATTTCAAGTATCGGTATGTTGTCTTCTTCCAAGTACACCCTTTGACATCCTTCTCTTTCTTGTATTTGAAATTGGGCATATACATCAAATCATATATAGACAACAACGTCTATGGTATGCTTGTTGTCAAATGGTAGAATCAAAATAAGAATACTTGACACGTGGCAATTGAGGTTAATTATTTGTTTATTTTTTAGGAATCAATTAGAGAAAGTGGACTTTTTGATCAAAACATTACTTAAGGAAATTTCATTGTGTTGAACGTATTTTATATCTACTTTTATAATTATTTGGATTTGTATGAACTTGAGTTTATTTGAACTTTATTTAAAATTTATGACAGAGATGTATTTTATTTTATTTGAATTTATGATTAAATATTTGTTTTTTAAATAATTTTGTAAATATTTGTGGGTACCCGTGGATACTCGCGGATATGAAAAAAATAAGCGGATACCGCATAACGAATACCCAACTAATATGGTTACGAGTACAGGACGGATATTTATCCAACGGGTAGGGTACGGAGGAGTTACTACCCGTACCCTACCCGCTCCATTGACATTCCTAGATTAGACTAAATAATTGACCAGGTAAAAATAAATATTTAAAATTAACTTTAACTCTTTTAAGACGAATGTAATAAGATATTAATATTTCCGCATGACTCACTTTTAGATCTTTAATCTCTTTTTCTTTTAAAAAAAATCGATGTTTCTTTTAATAAGTATTAGTAGCCTATTTTCGTTATCCTTTCGTTAAATAAATTTTGAAGAATAAAATTCACAAAATAAATAAAATGTCTTTAATCTAATTTGGGTTACAATAGTTTTTGTGATTACATAATTTTGGTCTCCATAAAATTGTAATTATATATTTAGTTTTCCAATATTCTAAATGAAGTTATTTTTTCCCACCATGACATGTCTAAAATTTATTAAACCCTTACTATTAATATCTTAACATAACTAATTTATATTACTATTACCAATAAATTTGTATTGTTTTCTATTAATAATTTGATAATCACATGTTAATAGTGAACTTAGATTATTTAATTTTAAAGATTTGAATCATCACATTTATAATCAACTTTTTACAAAGAATCAGAATTCTGCATTCCAAATACTACACGAACGAAAAGTACATTGTAGCCCAGACAAGTATATTTATCTTTATGCGAATACAAACTGGATGGCTTAATTAAAAGCATGACATGACATAATTAATAATTAAATCTAGTCTTGCAAGAATATCTAGAAATTACTATAATAGAATTAGCATCAACAAAATCAAATAAATATTATAAGATAATAATGTGGATCATGCATATTGGTTTACAATCCACTATATAATAAGATAATCAAGTTCATCATTCTAAATAGTTTTTTTTTTTTAATTTTTCCAATATTTCATAATTCATTTTAATGTCTAATTTTTTTACGATATTTTCGTTCTTTACTTGTAATAAATAATAAATAAATAATCTTTATGATGGTTTCTTTGTAATTATTATATTAGTAATAAGATACTATAAAGTTAAGATTAAAAGACTGTAAATAACTTTCAAGATTTTCTTTTAATTTACTTTAACTAACTTGCAAACTCGCAATTATGATCACACCAAATCTATTAACTTGTAATTTAACATGTTACTTTTAGGTCAAATATGAATTAGACTAAAAGGAATCAAATTGACGTGCATTATATCACCATAAGAACTATCATATTTAAGGAAAGATTTAATTAAGTTATAACTTTTTTTATAAAATTCGAGTATTTTTAATTAATTTTTTATTAAATCTCTGTTGTTTATTGGATACTTAATATTTACGTATTTTCAATTTAATCTCATCTTATTTATTTGTTAGTTGAATAATATGATTGTTATGTTATTATCATAATTCCTTATTTTCACGTATTTGATTAATAAAGTAATATTACAGTTAATGTTAAACAACAAGTGATGAGGTAAAATAATAACCATATTATCTAATTAATTAATGAAAAAAAATTAAATAACAAAAATTTAATTAAAATTATAAAAAATTTAAATACCTAATGAATAAAAATATTTTTTTTTTAATTTTTTAATTAAAAATATACTTAAAAGTTAATTAGGTATTAAAGGAAATAGTTATTTATATCAATACACTTCTGTGAATATTAATTAGTCTTTTTGAGGGATATATATATATATATATATATATATATATATATATATATATATATATATATATATA